>TARA_R110002072_G_scaffold163357_2_pt1 | contig 89215 bp, 92 predicted proteins | sample TARA_R110002072 | Tara Oceans TARA_R110002072 (sample SAMEA4397118) | marine metagenome | biome: Polar Biome; feature: [SRF] surface water layer (ENVO:00010504); material: water (ENVO:00002006), including particulate matter (ENVO:01000060) such as... | depth 5 m
TTTGGGTTCTTCTTATTAATTACATATAATCTGCCCTTTCTGCGAACAATTTTGCAGTCGGCACTTCTTTTCTTAACTGATGCTCTAACTTTCATTTTAGTATCTGTATGTTATGCGAGCCTTTGTTAAATCGTATGGGCTCATTTCTAATTTTACTTTATCTCCGGGTAATAATTTAATATAGTGCATACGCATCTTCCCCGAAATATGCGCAGTTACGATATGACCGTTTTCCAGTTCTACTCGAAACATCGCGTTAGATAATGCTTCTACAATACTTCCGTCTTGTTCTATTGCTGGTTGTTTTGCCATAATTTATGCTACTGCTTTTCTGTTTTTACCCGACTTCATCAAACCATCGTAATGACGATTCAATAAATAGGAATTAATTTGTTGCATTGTATCGATTGCCACACCTACCATAATTAAAAGTGATGTTCCTCCGTAGAACAACGCCCATCCTTGTTGAATTCCCATCAACTTCACCACAAATGCAGGGAAGATGGCTATCAATGCTAAAAAGATAGATCCTGGTAATGTGATCTGTGACATAATTCTGTCTAAAAATTCTGCAGTATCACCTCCTGGTTTAATGCCAGGAATAAATCCACCACTACGCTTAAGGTCATCAGCCATTTTGTTAGTTGGCACCGTAATTGCAGTGTAGAAATACGTAAATATGATGATCAAGGCAGCAAATACTACGTTGTACCATAATCCGAAAATATCACTAAATGTTGCCTGAACACTCTGTGCCCAATCACTCTTCGATAATCCTGCAACCGCAGATGGAACAAACATAATTGCCTGTGCAAAGATGATAGGCATTACTCCAGAAGCATTTAACTTCAACGGAATAAATTGTCTCGCACCAAATATGTTTTTCTCATATCCTCCGGTAGCTGTTCTACGTGCATACTGTACCGGTATCTTTCTAACTGCCATCACTAACAGGACACTTAGTAGAATAATTACAAACCAGATTACAAGTTCGATAAGGATCATGATAAGTCCTCCATTAGATTCGAATACTCTCGCAGCGAACTCCTGTACAAAAGACAATGGCATAGTGGCAATAATACCCACCATAATTAATATAGAGATACCATTTCCAATTCCTTTATCAGTGATTTTCTCTCCTAACCACATTGCAAACACACAACCTGTTACTAAAATAATAACAGAAGAGATGTAGAACATCGGCGTTTGACCCAATATGAAAGCTTCAGTAGGCACACCAAGAGCAGGAAGACCTGCAAGATAACTTGGTGCCTGTACCAAACAAATACCTATGGTTAACCATCTTGTTATCTGATTGATCTTTTTTCTTCCACTTTCTCCTTCTTTTTGTAATTTCTGAAGATAAGGAACAGCAATTTGCATTAATTGAACCACAATGGAAGCAGAGATATATGGCATAATACCTAATGCTACAACTGAAGCATTTGCGAATGCTCCTCCTGTAAATGCATTAAGTAATCCACCAATTCCACCGGCGTCGAAATTACCAGAGAATTCAGCTAACTTTGACGCATCAATACCAGGTAATGTTACCTGTGCACTAAAACGATACACTAATAACAGTCCTAAGGTAACTATGATACGATTTCGTAGTTCCTCTATTTTCCAAACATTTTTTAAGGTCTCAATAAATTTCATCCTTATTCTTTGATTACATGGTTACTACTTCACCACCAGCAGCTTCTATAGCTTTTTGTGCAGAGGCAGTAAACTTATGAGCAGATACTTTTAACTTTGCCTTTAATTCCCCACGTCCTAAGATCTTCACCATTTCGTTCTTACCGGCAAGACCTAAACCAACTAGGGCTTCGAAGTCTACAGTATCCTTTATTTTTTTATCGTCAACCAATTGCTGAAGCGTATCCAGGTTTACACCTTGATATTCTTTTCGGTTAATATTGGTAAAACCAAACTTAGGTACACGACGTTGAAGTGGCATCTGCCCTCCTTCGAAACCAATTTTCTTGGAATATCCGGAACGAGACTTAGCTCCTTTGTGACCACGAGTTGCAGTACCACCTTTTCCAGAACCTTGTCCGCGACCTACTCGCTTTCCTTCTTTTTTAACCGAACCTTCTGCAGGTTTTAAGTTGCTTAAATTCATTTTGTATATCTTAAACGGTTTCAACTGAAACCAAATGTTTAACTTTATTTACCATACCAAGAATGTTTGGCGTATCGTCATGTTCAACAACCTGTCCAATCTTACGAAGTCCAAGTGCCTCTAACGTTCTCTTTTGGTTTTGAGTACGGTTAATTGCACTCTTTACCTTTGTTACTTTAATTTTTGCCATTTCTTCTATCGTTTATCCTTTAAACAATTTCTCTAAAGAGATTCCTCTTTGTTTTGCAACGGTTTGCGCACTGCGCAATTGTAATAAAGCATCGAAAGTAGCCTTTACCACGTTATGTGGGTTAGACGAACCTTGCGATTTAGATAATACATCGTGTACACCTACTGCTTCCAATACTGCCCGTACCGCACCACCGGCGATCACACCGGTACCGGGAGCTGCTGGTAAAAGATTTACTCTTGCACCACCGTATTTTCCTTTTTGCTCATGAGGAAGTGTCGTTTTGTTCAGAGGAATTCGAACTAAATTTTTCTTAGCGTCTTCTATTGCCTTTGCAATCGCACTTGCCACATCCTTAGATTTCCCTAAGCCGTGTCCAACTACTCCATTTTCGTCTCCTACAACTACAATAGCTGAAAATCCGAAGGCTCTACCCCCTTTTGTTACTTTTGTAACACGTTGCACACCTACCAAACGATCTTTTAATTCAAGACCTCCAGGTTTTACTAATTCTACGTTTTTATAATCTTGATACATACTACTTAGAATTTTAGACCGCCTTCGCGTGCCCCTTCAGCTAATGATTTTACTCTTCCGTGATATAAGTAACCACCTCTGTCAAAAGACACAGTTTCAACGCCTGCCTTTTGTGCTTTTTCAGCGATTGCCTTACCCACTAATTTTGCAGCTTCTACTTTATTCACTTTAGAAGCATCTATATCTTTATCTCTTGAAGATGCAGCAGTAATGGTTTTTCCACTTACATCGTCAATAAGTTGAGCATAGATCTCTTTATTACTTCTGAAAACAGCCAAACGCGGACGCTGCTCTGTTCCCGAAATAGTCTTACGTATTCTGTAACGCAAACGACTTCTTCTATCTTGTTTTGATAATGCCATAACTATATTTCTTATGCAGATTTACCTGCTTTTCTTCTAATTTGTTCACCTACAAACTTCACACCTTTTCCTTTGTAAGGTTCTGGCTTACGGAAGCCTCGTATCTTTGCAGCTACTTGACCTACCAATTGTTTGTCAAATGAAGTTAATTTAACTATTGGATTCTTCCCTTTTTCTGAAACAGTTTCCACTTTTACTTCGGGAGCAATATCTAAAACGATATTATGAGAAAAACCTAAAGCAAGATCTAATTTCTGACCTTGATTACTGGCACGGTATCCCACACCTACTAATTCAAGTTCTTTAGACCATCCTTTTGAAACACCTTCGATCATGTTGTAAACAAGTGATCTGTACAAACCGTGTTTTGCTCTGTGATCTTTAAAATCTGAAGGGCGTTCGAAAATTACATTTCCGTCTTCTACCTTTATTGTAACATCAGAATACTCCTGAGTTAACTCTCCTAATTTTCCTTTTACGGTAATTACGTTGTCTTTTACATCAACTGTAACTCCTTCTGGAACTGCTACCGGGTTATTACCTATTCTTGACATTTCTTGTCTATTTTTAGTATACGTAACACAATACTTCTCCACCTACTTTCTGAGCCTGAGCTTGCTTTCCTGTCATAACTCCCGAAGAAGTTGAAACAATTGCAATTCCCAAACCATTCAAAATTCGTGGAAGTTCGGTTGAACTTGCGTACTTACGTAAACCTGGTTTACTAATTCTTTGAATCTTTTTAATTACTGGATCTTTTGTAAGCTTATCGTACTTTAAGGCGATCTTAATAGTACCTTGATGGCCTTTATCGTCTTCAAACTTATAGCTTAAAATATAACCCTGATCAAAAAGAATCTTCGTGATTTCTTTTTTTAGGTTAGAAGCCGGAATCTCTACAACGCGATGTCCTGCTTTAACTGCATTTCTAACTCTCGTTAGATAATCCGAAATTGGATCTGTATTCATATATATTAATTTGCGGAAGTGGTTTTCGATACGAACTATCGCAATCGAACCTTCAACCAATTTATAATTTTAACGTTAAACGAAAAACACTTCGTTCTACCAAGATGCTTTTCTAACCCCCGGGATTAATCCTTTATTAGCCATTTCACGGAACATAACACGCGAAATACCAAAAGTTCTCATGTACCCTTTAGGTCTTCCTGTTAGTTTACAACGATTATGTAAACGAACCGGAGAAGCATTTTTTGGTAATTTCTGTAGAGCTTCCCAGTCGCCGGCTTCTTTCAAAGCTTTGCGCTTTTCAGCATACTTCTTTACCATTTTTTGTCTCTTAACCTCACGGGCTTTCATTGATTCTTTAGCCATCTCTTAGTTCTTTTTAAAAGGTAATCCTAGTTCAGTTAATAATGCTTTTGCTTCCTTATCGGTTTGAGCAGTCGTCACAAACGTAATGTTCATCCCTTCAATCTTCTTCACTTTGTCGATATCGATTTCAGGAAAAATAATTTGTTCAGTAATACCTAGTGAATAATTACCTCTTCCGTCGAAACCTGTTGCCTTAATTCCATTAAAGTCACGCACCCTTGGTAATGCAGAAGTAACAAGTCTATCAAGAAACTCGTACATACGCTCTCCGCGTAGTGTTACTCTTGCACCAATTGGCATTCCTTTACGAAGTTTAAAGGTAGCAACATCCTTTTTAGAAATTGTTGCCACAGCTTTCTGACCTGTAAGGTTAGTTAATTCATCTACCGAATAGTCGATCAACTTCTTGTCGGCTACCGCCGCTCCAACACCACGAGACACAACAATGCGCTCTAATTTTGGAACCTGCATTACATTCTTGTAACCAAACTCATCTGTAAGAGCATTTACTACTCTGCTCTTGTACTCGTCCTTAAGTCTTGGTGAATATCCCATAACTATAATACTTGATTCGATTTTTTAGAAAAACGTACTTTTTTTCCGTCTTCCATTTTGTATCCTACTCGCGTTGCTTTCCCCGATTTTGGGTCGATCAGCGATAGGTTTGATATATGTATTGAAGCTTCCTTCTCGATAATTCCACCTTGAGGATTAGCCGCACTTGGCTTCTCATGTTTCTTTACCATGTTAACCCCTTCTACAATTGCTTTGTTTTTCTCAAGGATAACTTTCATCACCTTACCTTCAGAACCTTTGTGTTCTCCGGCTGTAACTACTACTGTATCTCCCGATTTAATTTTAAGCTTTGTCATCTTAGTTTTCATATTAAAGCACCTCTGGCGCCAATGATACTATTTTCATAAATTGCTTATCACGAAGTTCTCTCGCTACAGGTCCAAAAACACGTGTTCCTCTCATCTCACCAGTGGCGTTTAAAAGTACACACGCATTATCGTCGAAACGAATGTAAGAGCCATCGGGTCTTCTCACTTCCTTTACTGTACGCACAACAACCGCTGTAGATACAGTACCTTTCTTAACGGTACCGTTAGGTGTAGCATCTTTTACAGAAACTACAATCTTATCGCCAATTGAAGCATATCTCTTCTTAGTACCACCCAATACTCGAATGGTAAGAACTTCTTTTGCTCCTGTATTATCTGCGACTTTTAGTCTTGATTCTTGTTGTATCATAATTACTTCGCTCTTTCAATTACTTCTACTAATCTCCAACATTTAGTTTTACTTAAAGGTCTTGTTTCCATGATCTTTACAGTATCTCCTTCGTTGCAGTCATTTGTCTCATCGTGCGCAACATATTTCTTTGTCTTTAACACGAACTTTCCGTACATAGGGTGTTTAACTTTCTTTACTTCAGCAACTACAATAGATTTATCCATTTTGTTACTAGTAACAACACCAATACGTTCTTTTCTTAAGTTTCTTTTTTCTTCCATCTTTCAGCTCGTACTATTGTACTTCTCTTTTAGTTAGTTCTGTCGCAATTCTAGCTATCGATCTTCTGTGGGATCTTAACTGTATTGGATTCTCCAACGGTGAAATGGTGTGAGCCATTTTAAAATCTGAATAAGCCTTTTTAGCTTCAGCTAATTTTTCTTGTAGCTCTGCTGTTGATGCTTCTTTTATCTCTGATTGTTTCATATTGACAATTTCAAAAAATTAAGCCTGAAAATCTCTGGACACGATAAACTTTGTTTTCACAGGAAGCTTTTGTGCTGCAAGACGTAATGCCTCTTTTGCAGTTTCCACAGAAACACCAGATACTTCAAACAAAACTCTACCAGGTTTAACAACTGCTGCCCAATATTCTACAGCCCCTTTTCCTTTACCCATACGTACCTCAAGAGGCTTCTTGGTAATTGGTTTATCCGGAAAGATCATGATCCATATAGAACCTTCTCTTTTCATATAACGGGTTGCCGCAATACGCGCAGCTTCAATTTGACGAGCTGTCAAGAAATTTGAATCTAAAGATTTTATACCAAAGGTTCCATAAGAAAGTTGATTACCACGTCCGGCGTTACCCTTCATACGGCCTTTCTGCATTTTACGGAACTTTGTTCTTTTAGGTTGTAACATTTTCTTTTACTTTAAAAAATTACTTTCTACGACGTGACTTGTTGTTTCCACCTCGTCCTTGAGAATTTCCACCTTTTCCACCTTTTTTGGCTAAACCAACTAGTGGAGAAAGCTCTCTCTTCCCATAAACTTCGCCTTTCATTATCCATACCTTAACACCCAATCTACCATAAGTAGTGTGTGCCTCAACTAAAGCATAGTCAATATCAGCTCTAAATGTAGATAAAGGAATACGACCGTCCTTGTATGATTCAGAACGTGCCATTTCAGCACCATTTAATCGTCCAGAAATCTGAACTTTAATACCTTCCGAATTCATTCGCATTGCTGCGGCAATCGCCATTTTTATCGCACGACGATAAGAAATTCTATTCTCAATTTGTCTCGCAATACTAGCTGCTACCAAGTAAGCATCTAATTCTGGTCTCTTGATCTCATGAATATTGATCTGTACCTCTTTATCTGTAATCTTCTTAAGCTCTTCTTTTAACTTGTCTACCTCTTGACCTCCCTTACCAATAATGATTCCAGGGCGAGCCGTTGTGATAGTAACGGTTACAAGTTTAAGCGTACGCTCAATGATTACTCTAGACACACTAGCTTTACTTAAACGAGCGTGAACATATTTTCTAATCTTGTCGTCTTCGGCTAATTTATCGCCGTAGTCGTTACCTCCGTACCAGTTGGATTCCCATCCTCTAATAATACCTAGGCGATTCCCGATTGGATTTGTCTTCTGTCCCATTTATTAATTGCTTTGTGTGTTATCGTTAGCACCAAGCACGAGTGTTACGTGATTGGAACGTTTTCTAATTCTGTGTGCGCGACCTTGCGGTGCCGGACGAAGTCTCTTTAACATAGTACCTCCATCTACGCGAATCTCCTTTACAAAAAGATCAGCATCTTCAATTGAAGCATCTTCATTCTTAGCTTGCCAGTTTGCAATTGCAGACAATACAAGTTTTTCTAAACGACGTGATGACTCCTTAGAACTGAACTTTAAAATATTAAGCGCTTTATCTACTTTCTCACCACGAATTAAATCCGCCATTAAACGCATTTTTCTCGGTGACGTAGGGCAATTATTCAATTTCGCAAAGTACATTGTCTTCTTTGCTTCCTTGATCTGCTCTGCTCTTTCTCTTTTACGAACTCCCATGGCCTATTATTTTTTTCCTTTATTTTTTGCACCTGCGTGACCACGGTATGATCTTGTTGGTGAAAATTCTCCTAATTTATGTCCTACCATATTCTCAGTAACATATACAGGAACGAATTGACGTCCGTTATGTACTGCGATAGTTTGTCCAACAAAATCAGGAGTAATCATTGAAGCTCGTGACCAAGTTTTGATCACAGTCTTCTTATTCGACTCAACATTTTGCTGTACTTTCTTCTCTAACTTAAAGTGAACGTAAGGTCCTTTTTTTAACGATCTTGCCATAGCTTATTTCTTTCTACGTTCTATAATGTGTTTATTACTCGCTTTAGTTCTCGAACGTGTTCTGTATCCTTTTGCAGGGATACCATTTCTTGAACGTGGGTGTCCACCAGAAGATTTACCTTCACCACCACCCATTGGGTGATCAACCGGGTTCATCACCACTGGTCTTGTTCTAGGTCTTCTTCCTAACCATCTACTTCTACCCGCCTTACCAGACACTAACAATTGATGATCACTGTTAGAAACAGCACCAATTGTCGCCATACAGGTAACTAAAATCATACGAGTCTCTCCAGAAGGTAATTTTACGGTAGCATACTTTTTATCTCTCGCCATTAACTGAGCAAAAGCACCAGCGCTACGCGCTAAAACTGCACCTTGCCCCGGACGTAACTCCAAACAAGAAATAATAGTACCTAAAGGGATATTTGCTAAAGTCATTGCGTTTCCAATTTCTGGAGCTACGCTATCGCCTGAAACGATATTCTGACCAACTTGTAGTCCGTTTTGAGCAATTACATAACGCTTTTCACCATCTTGGTAATTAAGCAAAGCAATAAATGCCGTACGGTTTGGATCGTATTCTATAGACGCTACAGTTGCAGGAATTCCTGCCTTGTCACGTTTAAAATCGATAATTCGATATTTTCTTTTATGACCACCACCTATATAGCGCATGGTCATTTTTCCTTGACTGTTTCTACCACCAGATCTTTTATTCGGAGCTAATAAACTTTTCTCCGGCTTATCAGTTGTAATGGCGTCAAAACCATTTACAACTCTAAAACGCTGACCTGGGGTGATAGGTTTTAATTTTCTTACTGACATTTTTGTCTAATTAAATCTAAGATTTCTTAGATGTTATTGTAAAAATCTATTGTATCACCTTCCGCCACCTGTACGATTGCCTTTTTATAAGCATTCGTTTTACCAGTTTGAACACCCGTTTTCGTATAACGAGTTTTTCTATCAGGGCGGACATTCATTGTGCGAACTGCTTCAACAGAAACTCCGTAAGCAGCTTCAACTGCTTTCTTGATTTCTACCTTATTCGCCTTTGGGTTTACTACAAAACCATAACGGTTATTTAACTCTGCATCTGCAGTAGCTTTTTCTGTAATAATAGGTTTTATTAAGATACTCATCTCGTTTCTATTTACTTAAGTTCGTTTCAATTCCTTCCAAAGAACCTTCAAACAGCACAACACTGTTTGCATTCATAATTTCGTAAGTGCTTAAGTGTGAGTTAGTTACAACTTCTGCACCTTTCAAATTGCGCGATGACAAATATACATTATTATTCGACTCTCCCAACACAATTAAAGATTTTTTGTTTTCAAGACCTAAAGTCTTTAAAACATTGATAAAATCTTTAGTTTTTGGAGCATCAAAATTAAGGTCTTCAATCACCATAATAGCTTTGTCATTTGCCTTCATTGTCAAGGCAGATTTACGAGCTAAACGCTTAAGGTTCTTATTTAATTTAAATGAGTAGTTACGCGGTCTTGGACCAAACATTCTACCACCACCTTTAAAAACACCAGACTTGATACTTCCCGCACGAGCAGTACCAGTTCCTTTTTGTTTCTTGATCTTTCTTGTAGAACCTGCGATCTCTGCACGCTCTTTCGCTTTATGCGTTCCTTGTCTCTGATTCGCAAGATATTGCTTCACATCAAGGTAAACAGCGTGATTGTTAGGCTCTATTCCATACACATCTTTAGAAAGTTCAACCTTTCTACCTGTGTCTTTTCCGTTTATATCTAATACAGCTACCTTCATTATTTCTGAATCATTACATAAGCGTTTTTATGGCCGGGAACACATCCCTTTACCACAAGTAGGTTCTTTTCAGCAACTACTTTTAAAACTCTTAAATTTTGTACTTTCACTTTCTCATTCCCCATTTGGCCAGCCATCTTCATTCCTTTGAAAACTCTCGCAGGATACGACGCTGCACCAATAGAACCAGGAGCTCTTAATCGGTTATGCTGACCGTGAGTCGCTTGACCTACACCACCAAAACCGTGACGTTTTACAACCCCTTGAAATCCTTTACCTTTTGAAGTTCCGGAAACATCCACAAACTCGCCTTCAGCAAAATGATCTACAGTGATTGTATCACCTAATTTAAATTCTTCTTCAAATCCTCGGAATTCGGCGACTTTACGTTTTGCAACGGTTCCTGCTTTTTTAGCATGGCCTTCGGCAGCTTTAATAGCAGTCTTTTTGTCATCGAAACCAAGTTGAAGAGCACTATACCCGTCAACCTCTTCGGTTCTGACTTGGGTAACAACACAGGGTCCTGCCTCAATAACGGTACAAGGAATATTTTTCCCTTTCTCGTCAAAGATGCTGGTCATCCCTATCTTTCTTCCAATTAACCCAGACATATTTAATTATTTATTGATTATTACTATTTATTTATTTTCTTCGGAAACATCCTTTGTTTCAAAATTCTTTCAGAAAAAAACAGGGTCAAAATAAATTCAACCCTGAATGTTATCTTGTTTACCGTTTTTCCCTGACCGTCGTCAAGGACATTTTAATCTTTACGAGACCCCGAAACAAGTTCGGGATGTCGATAAAAGTTTATACCTAAACTTTTATTTCTACCTCTACTCCACTCGGCAACTCTAATTTCATTAGAGCGTCGATCGTTTTTGAAGAAGAACTATAGATATCCAATAATCTCTTGTAAGAACTTAATTGGAACTGCTCTCTACTCTTCTTGTTTACGTGTGGTGAACGTAATACTGTAAAGATCTTTTTATGTGTTGGCAAAGGAATTGGCCCTGTTACTACAGCACCAGTACTCTTTACGGTCTTTACGATTTTTTCAGCAGATTTGTCCACTAAATTGTGATCGTAAGATTTTAGTTTGATTCTAATTTTTTGACTCATTGCTGAAATATTATACGTTAGCGGTTCCTCTTGCAGCTGCAATTACTTCTTCAGAAATATTTGAAGGAGTTTGAGCATAATGTGAAAATTCCATTGTCGATGTTGCACGTCCTGAAGATAAAGTTCTCAATGTGGTTACATAACCAAACATCTCAGAAAGCGGCACTTCAGCTTTTACAACTTTAGCCCCGGCTCTATCCCCCATATTATTAACTTGTCCTCGACGACGGTTAAGGTCACCTACTATATCTCCCATGTTTTCTTCCGGAGTTATAACTTCAAGTTTCATAATTGGCTCAAGAATAACAGCTCCTGCCGATTTAGCAACAGATTTGAATCCCATTTTCGCTGCAAGTTCGAATGATAGCGCATCAGAATCCACAGGGTGGAAAGAACCATCCTTTAGAGTTACTTTTAAACTATCTACTTCAAAACCTGCCAATGGTCCGTTGACCATCGCCATCTTAAATCCTTTCTCAACTGAAGGGATAAATTCTTTAGGAACGTTACCACCTTTAATCTCATTAACGAACTCAAGACCTTCTTTTCCTTCTTCTGCTGGTCCTAATGTAAATACGATATCAGCAAACTTTCCACGTCCACCAGACTGTTTCTTGTACACTTCACGGTGATCCGCATTTCGCGTCACAGCTTCTTTGTACTCAACCTGCGGCTGACCTTGATTTACTTCAACCTTGAATTCACGTCTAAGACGATCAACAATAATGTCTAAGTGAAGCTCTCCCATCCCGGAAATAATAGTCTGTCCTGAAGCTTCATCAGTACGAACCTGGAATGTTGGATCCTCTTCAGCTAATTTAGCCAAAGCCATACCTAACTTATCTACATCCGCTTTAGTCTTAGGCTCAACAGCAATACCAATTACCGGATCTGGGAAGTCCATACTCTCAAGAATAATTGGATGCTTCTCATCAGACATGGTATCACCTGTCTTAATATCTTTAAAACCTACTGCCGCTCCAATATCACCCGCTTCAATATACTCAATCGCATTTTGCTTATTAGAGTGCATTTGATAAATACGAGAGATACGTTCTTTTTTTCCGGAACGATTGTTCAGGATATAAGAACCTGCATCTAAACGACCCGAGTAAGCACGGAAAAATGCAAGACGACCAACGAATGGATCGGTTGCAATTTTAAAAGCTAAGGCTGCAAATGGTGCAGTTACATCCGGCTTACGGATTTCTTCCTTATCTGTATCAGGATTGATCCCTACAATACCTTCCTTATCTACTGGAGAAGGTAAGTAACGACATACGGCATCCAATAAAAATTGAACCCCTTTATTTTTAAATGATGATCCACACACCATTGGAATGATACTCATATCCATTACAGCAGCACGAAGCGCAGCATGCACCTCATCTTCAGTAATAGAATCTTCATCTTCCATATATTTCTCAAGCAAATTCTCGTCATATGCAGCAACCTCTTCAATAAGTTTACCGCGTAACATTTTTGCTTCTGCTTTTAGTTCTTCTGGTATTTCAACAACATCGAAAGTAGCCCCAAAAGATTCCTCATGCCAAATTACGGCACGGTTCTTAACAAGGTCAACTATCCCTTTAAAATCACCTTCATCACCAATATTTAATACGATAGGCACTGCATTAGAACCCAACATATCCTTTACTTGTTGACAAACTTCCATAAAGTTAGCACCCTGACGGTCCATTTTGTTTACAAAACCGATTCTAGGCACCTTATAGTTGTCTGCAAGTCTCCAGTTAGTTTCAGATTGTGGCTCAACACCATCTACCGCACTAAACAAAAATACCAATCCGTCAAGTACACGTAATGATCTATTTACCTCTACAGTAAAATCAACGTGACCCGGTGTATCAATAATGTTAAAGTGGTAGTCTTTTGTTTCTTCAACAGGCTCTGCGTTTTCCAAAGGAAACTTCCATGTACAAGTTGTAGCAGCAGAAGTAATTGTAATACCTCTTTCCTGCTCTTGTTCCATCCAGTCCATTGTCGCTGCACCATCGTGAACTTCACCAATTTTGTGACTCACTCCGGTATAGAAAAGAATACGTTCAGTTGTTGTAGTTTTACCGGCATCAATATGCGCAGCAATTCCTATGTTTCTTGTATATTTTAAATCTCTTTGTGCCATTTTTTAAAATCTGAAATGTGAGAATGCTTTATTGGCTTCTGCCATTTTATGAGTATCGGTACGCTTCTTAACAGCAGCACCTTCTTCTTTCGCAGCAGCAAGAATTTCTGCAGCTAATTTTTGAGCCATAGATTTCTCGTTTCTTTTTCTCGCATAAAGAATCAACCACTTCATAGCAGTAGAAATCTTACGATCTGCACGAATTTGCATTGGAATCTGGAAAGTCGCCCCTCCTACTCTTCGGCTACGTACTTCAACGTGTGGCATTACATTAGAAAGAGCATCTTTCCAAAGCTCTAACCCTGTTTTTTCATCGTCTGTTTTTTTCTCTTCTACGATATCAATTGCATCGTAAAACACTTTAAAAGCCACCGACTTCTTACCATCCCACATCATGTTATTAACAAAACGTGTCACCAACTGATCGTTAAATCTTGGATCCGGTAAAAGTGGTCTTTTCTTGGCCTGTCTTTTTCTCATGTCTTCTCTTTAAAAGTTTCTTAGATTACTTTTTAGGGCGTTTTGCACCATACTTAGATCTACGTTGCGTTCTTCCCTCAACACCAGCGGTGTCTAAAGCTCCACGAACAATGTGATATCTAACTCCTGGTAAATCTTTTACCCTTCCTCCTCTAACCAATACTATCGAGTGCTCTTGCAGATTGTGACCTTCTCCAGGGATGTATGCGTTTACTTCTTTACCGTTAGTTAACCTTACCCTTGCAACTTTACGCATTGCCGAGTTTGGTTTCTTCGGTGTAGTAGTATATACACGCGTACAAACACCTCTTCTTTGAGGGCACGAATCAAGAGCGGCCGATTTACTCTTCTTGGTTATTTTGGACCTTCCTTTTCGTACTAATTGTGAAATTGTTGGCATATAAAATATATATTACACTTGTTTTAATATAAATACCCCTTTTTAAGGGCTTGCAAAGGTAGAAATAAAATTGAATTATCCCAACCTTAATAAATTAATTTTCAATACTCTTTTAATAATTTTCCATTTGAATATGAAATCAAGTAATGTAGCGTTAGATTTACAGCAGAAATTTCCCTCTTTTTGAAACAAATACTTTTAATATTTTTATACCTTAATATATATACCTGCTTTTTTGCACAGGTTAGAGCACAACAATTATATTTAAAAATTGAAAGTGAAAACCCCAATTCGCAAGCGCTTGTAGACTCACTTCAAATTAACTTAAAACATCCCAATTTTTTATCGCTTCAAAAGGAAGCTGATACCATTCCTTACATGCTTCAACGTATTGGTTTTATCGATAGTAGTTTAGAAGTACTGGAGAAGGAGAATGACAGCATTTACAACGCTAAATATTACTTCGGAAAAAGATATCGTACTATTAAGGTCTATTATTCGAACACCACTTTCAGTAAAGACCAATTAGCTAAATATATAACAGACGTATACGATGACCATTTTATTCTTCCCATTCATGCGGCTGAAGCAACCCTATTAAAACTAAACTCCCTCTACACCGAACAAGGAAACCCTTTTTCGAGGTTGAGGCTGGAGAAACTCACCAGACAGGATGACCAACTTTCGGCCACCCTCTACAATGAGGGTGGTCCCCAACGGACAATAGATTCTATAGCTATTAAAGGATATGAGAAGTTTCCGAAGTCATTCTTAAAATACTACGCCGGAGCAAAAAAAGGAAAAGTGTTTAGCAGAAAAAAAATCCTTGAACAAAATGATGCCATTAACACATTGGGGTTTGCTTCATCCATTAAACCCCCTGAAGCACTTTTTAGAGAAGAATCAACGACGGTCTATTATTACTTTAAAAAAGAAAACAACAATTTATTTGATGGCATTCTAGGATTCGCTACCAATGAAGACACTCAGAAACTTCAATTTAACGGGTATCTCAATCTTGAACTCAACAATAATTTAAATTTCGGCGAACAATTTTTAATTAACTACAAAGCTGATGGTGATGATCAAAGAAATTTCAGAGTGAAGGCAACCTTACCCTATATATTGAAATCTCCTTTTGGAGCGACCTTGGAACTAAAAATTTTTAGAAGGGATAGTACATTCGTAACGACAGAACAGCAAGCTAGGGTCAATTACCAAATAAACCCTTCTTCCACTTCTTACATTGGCTATAAAGGCTACGAATCGAGCAACCTTTTAGATGAGACGATCGCCGGAAGTTCAATAGAAGATTATAATTCAAAATTTGTAATCGCAGGGGTATCGTACAGCAAACTTCAAAAAAGCAGTTTATTTCCTATAAAATCCCATATAGGATTGGACAGTGAAATTGGTAACAGAACACTTTCCGAGTCGAAAGACCAGCAAATACGATTTCTGAATTTAATAAATCATATAATCAATTTAAATTCAAGCAACTCAATATTTCTTCAGAATCAAACAAATATATTACTTAGCGACACTTTTCTAACTAATGAGTTGTTTCGTTTTGGCGGCATCAATAGCATAAGAGGATTTAATGAAAACAGCATTGACGCCTCCCTTTTATCTGTGTTAAACACCGAATATCGCTATCAATTCAACCCGGGCCTCTACGCGCACACTATAATTGATCTGGCCTATTTCGAGAATGAAATACTGTCATTAAAGCAAAAACTATACAGTTTTGGTTTTGGTATTGGGATGCAAACCAAGGCGGGGCTTTTCAAACTCAACATCGCAAATGGTAATTCGGAAAATCAGTCCTTTAAATTTTCGAGCACTAAAATACATATAAGTCTTAGTTCAAGATTCTAGGAAAACGCAATAATAGCTTGGCGCCAGTTACAAAAAAAAGCAAAATTTAAGTTTAAAAAGTTGTGTAATTAACTTTTTATTATGATTTTTGGCATTGGCTAATTCAAATAAATTATAAAATGAGAACAAAGTTTAGTGGAATTTTAACGCTACTACTAGCGTTAGTAGTGCAACTTACGTTTGCACAAGAAAAAACAATTTCTGGTACGGTGACCGATAACACGGGTCTACCACTGCCGGGAGTTAATATTATCGTAAAAGGTACAACCAATGGAACTCAATCTGATTTTGATGGAAACTATTCTATTCAAGCAGCGACAGGACAGAGACTTGTATTTAGTTACGTAGGTTTTACTACAGTTGAAAGACCTGTTACAGCCGCTAGCAATAGAATTGACCTTCAAATGGAAGAAGGTGAAACGTTGTCTGAAGTAATTGTAACTGGTTACGGTATTCCTAGAGAGAAAAAAGCCCTAGGATACGCTGTTAGTACGTTAGATGCCGAAGCTGTTGAAAACAAGCCGGAATCTGATGTAGTGCGATCGCTTAACGGTAAAGTTGCCGGGGTTCAAATCGTTGGTAACAGTGGTGCTTCTGGATCGGGAACAAATTTTGTGATTCGTTCAAAGAGTTCCATTAATGGTAACAACCAACCATTATTTGTGGTAGATGGTGTACCATTTGATGCTGGTACTAACTTGCAAACTGGTTTTGCCGGTGGTAACTCTGTAACAAGTAGCCGTTTCTTAGATTTAGATCCAAACAATATCGAAAGCGTAAGTATCCTTAAGGGATTAAGTGCTGCGGTATTATACGGTCAGCAAGGTAGAAATGGGGTTGTATTGATTACAACTAAAAACGGAAGTACAAAAGAACTTAACAAGAAGTTCGAAGTAACTGTATCTTCTTCTGTTTATCAAACAGAAATTTCAAATCTTGCAGATTACCAAAATGACTACGGTCAAGGATCTGACAACACTCCAAATGCTGGTTTCGTTGGAAACTGGGGAGGTGCTTTCGCAGATAATTTAATGATCGATCACCCTTACGCAGGACTTGGGGCAATTTTCCCTCAATACGAGGATCTTGAAATTCCTTACGAAGCAGTTCCTAATAACGTTGAAGATTTCTTCAGAACAGGATTGGGTAACTCAATGTCTGTAAACGTGGCCGGAGCAGCTGGACCTAGTCGTTACAACATCAACTTTGGTTACACAACTGAAGATGGGTATATCAAGAATAACGGACTTACCAGATATAACATTGGTATTGGTGGATCAACTAAACTTTCAAATAAATTCAACTTCGACGGAACTGCTAACTTTAGTAACCTTCGAGTTAATACTCCACCAATTGCTGCAAACAACGCAGCCGGAGCACTTTCTATCTTTACACGTACATTATTTATTCCAAGAAACCTTGATTTGAATAATTTACCTTTCGAGAATCCTAATACAAGAGAAAGTGTTTATTATAGAACAGACCAAGAAAACCCATACTGGTTATTAAACTATGCGGGTAATGAGCAGAAAACAAATCGTTTCTTCGGAAAACTTTCTGCCGGTTATGAAATTAGCGACAATATATTGGCGTCTTACAGATTCGGTTTAGATACATATACTGAATCACAAGAATACCGAGTAGCGAAAGGAAACGTTACTGCCCCTTATATTGAAGGATACTTAAGAAACACTGAAGGAACAAACTTTATTTATGATCACAACTTGAACTTCAGCTTTAGCAACATTGAATTAGCTAGCGAGCTTAATTTTAACGCTCAGGTTGGATTTAACGCTAGACGTGATACATATTCTCAGTTTGGTATCGTAAGTACAAATCAAATTGTATTTGGTTTCTTTAACCATAATAACTTTGTATCTCAAAACAATACCGACCCAGTTACAGGTGGCGGAATGGATTTCAGAAATGAAAGTAACATCTTAGGAGCTTACGGACAGCTTGAATTTGACTATGACAATTTCTTATTCTTAACGCTTTCAGGAAGAAATGACTGGGCATCAACATTAGAAGAGGAAAACAGATCACTATTCTATCCTGGAGCATCATTATCTTTTATCCCAACTTCTTTAGACGGTATCAGTTCTTCTGGTGCGTTGAACTTATTGAAGTTTAGAGCAAGTTATGGTACTTCAGCGAGATTCCCAACTCCTTACAACACAAGAAATGTACTCTCTACAACAGCGAATGCATTTGTAACTTCAGCTGGAAATAGTGTTACTACTAACTCATTACCTACACAGAGAGCTAACAACGCACTTCAGCCAGAGCTTCAAAAGGAATTTGAAGGAGGTATTGAAGCTGAAATGTTTAGCCGTAGATTATCTTTAGATGCAACTGTGTACAAGAGAATAATCGAGGACCAAATTGTAAGTCGTCCGTTGAATCCATCTACCGGATACACATCTATCGCAGACAACATCGCGGAGAGTGAAATTCAAGGGGTTGAAGTTGGTTTAAACTTTACACCATTAAGATCAGATAACTTTTCTTGGGATGTAAGAAACAACTTTACAGCTTATGAAAACGAAGTAACCGATTTAGGTGATCTAGAAGCATTTGCTTATGCAGGTTTCTCTAACCTTGGTAACTTCGCTTCAGAAGGAGAACCTCTTGGTGTAATTAAAGGATCTTATGCAACTCGCTACGATGCTGCAAATATCACCGAAGAAAATCCTCTAGGTTTAGGAGTTGAAGGACAATTATTAATAAACCCGGATACCGGTAAGATCATTGACAGTGATGATTTAGCACTTCCACTTGAAACTATAGCAGATCCTAATCCGGATTGGAACTTGGCAAGTATTCATACATTCTCTTACAAGAATATATCTTTAGGTGCACAGGTTGAATACCAACACGGAGGTGAGTTCTACTCTCAAACTGCTAGCCAGTACTACCGTCGTGGTGTTACAACAGTGAATGTTGACAACAGAGAAGGAACCTATGTAATTCCTGGTTTATTAGCTAACCCTAACACAGGAGAGTTATTATTAGATGCCGGAGGAAATCCAATTGAGAACACTATCCAAATTGGAGCTAACGATGTTTTCTTTATCAACTTAGTGGATCCATCTGGACAAGGTGTTTATGATGCATCTCACCTTAGATTGAGAGAGGTATCTTTAACGTATGATCTTTCAGAAAAATCATTGGAGAAAACTCCATTCGGAAAAGTAAGTTTCTCTCTTTCTGGACAGAACTTATATGTGAGAACATTTAACATTCCACAAGCATTCAATATCGATCCTGAAGCATTGAGTACAGGTGTAGGTAATGGTGCCGGACTGGAATTCCAAACTGGACCGTCTAACAGACGTTATTCATTCAGCGTTAAAGCAACATTCTAAAAAAAATGTGTATAAGAAGGTAGTAAAACGATACTTGAACTGTTATACTATTGATTACACTCAAAATATTTAAATAAAACATTATGAAAAACATATTTAAAATAACTCTAATAGCTTCCTTACTTACTGTCCTTGTAGGTTGTGAAACTGGTGAGTTGGACCTTTTAGAGAGTCCGAATAATATCACTGTTGGTTCGGCAGATCCAAATTTTGTTCTAAATGACATTCAGTTAAACTTTAGAAATAGTGCAAACAGATATGCAGTTACTTCTATGGCTCTTACCAGAATGATCAATCAATTCGGTTCTTACAACAACGTTGTAGACAATTTAGAATTGAACGGGACTACTCGTCCATGGTTTCAATCTTACCAGATGTTTTCAAATATTGATTTATTAGGTGAAATTGACGCTAATGATCCTGATGGAATTCCAAACCATATTGGTATGGCTCAAGTTTTAGAAGCCTATGCATATATGTTACTTGTTGACTTTGTTGGAGATGTACCTTATTCTCAAGCAGTGCAGCCAGAGGAATTCCCAAATCCTGTAGCCGATAGTGGTGCAGAGGTTTATGCGGCTCAGATCGCACTTTTAGACGATGCTATTGCGAATTTAAGCAGTGGTTCTTTAAGAACTCCTGAAGATCAATTTTATGGAGACTTTAATGCTGAAAACTGGATTGCTCTTGCAAATTCATTAAAAATTAGAGCATATCTTAATATGCGTTTAGTTGATCCGGCTGGAGCAACAGCAGGTATTAATGCAGCTGCGAGTCAGAATATTATTGATACAACAGAAGAGGATTTTCAATTTCAATACGGAACTACTTTAGATCCGGAAAGTAGACATCCTTACTTTACAGGTAATTATTTAGCAGCCGGTGCAGCAACTTATATGAGTAATTACTTATATGACATCATGAATGTTGGTGACGATCAAGCACCTTTCGTTGAAACCGGTAATATAGACCCAAGAGCACGTTACTATTTCTATCGTCAGAGAAGTTCTGCGCCTTCAGGTTCAGATTTACCTTGTGTTAATGGTGGTGCTATCTATGACTACTGCTATGTTGGTAATTTATACTGGGGTAGAGATCATACTGATGATGAAGGTCTTCCAAACGATGCGACTAAGAGAACTACGTATGGAGTTTATCCTGCAGGAGGAGCATTTGATAGAGATCTTTTTGAACAAGCCAGAGCTGTATCCGAATCTTTAGATGGTGAAGGAATCATGCCTTACTACCTTGCTTCTACAACACACTTTGCATTAGCGGAAGCTGCACTTACATTAGGTACGGCAGGTAATCCAGCTACCTTGTTAGAGCAAGGAATGAGATTAAGCATGAATAAAGTACGTGATTTTGCTGCAGGATTAGCAACTGACGGTCTTGGTATGACCGATGGTGACATTAATGCTAAGGTAGCAGAAACATTAGCTGAATTCAACGCTGGGACTACACAACAAAAACTTGCTGTTATCGCTAGAGAGTGGTTAATTGCTTCTTATGGAAATGGAACAGAACCATATAACACATACAGAAGAACCGGTGAGCCTAATTTGCAAAGTCCTATTATCGCTGCGGGTCCATTCCCAAGAGTTTGGAGTTACCCATCAAACGAGGTGATTAATAATCCAAATATTAATCAACAAACTTTGACTACTCAAGTGTTCTGGGATAATAATCCTGCAAATTTCATTGACTAACAACATCTAAAAAATACTATTATGTTAAAAACAAATAAATATTTTTCTCTAGTGCTTGTAGCCGTTATAGCTTTAACAGCATTTTCAAGTTGCGAGCAAAGAGAGGATTGGAGATTTCCTGAATTAGGAAATGGAGGATTTGTAAAATTTGTGTCAGCTCCAGAATTTGATGCAGGTGCAGATCCCGCTAGTGCTAGTTTTACAGCGTTAACAGAAGACCCAAATGGTAACATTGCTACTTATAGCTTATCCGTAAGAGGGGACTTTACAGGTGCTACAACAGACACTATTGCTTATAAGAGTACTACAACTTTCCCATTTGACGTTGGTTTCACAGCTGCAGATATGGCTGCTTTATTTGGCGTAGATGTTTCTACATTCGCTGAAGGAGATAGCTTCGAATTTTTCGGAACTGCAACTACTGTTGACGGATTAGTTTATGATTACAATCAATCTGCTTGTGTTGATTGCCCTGTAGAGCCAGGTGATCCAAATGGGTCTGGTGCTTGGAATGGTGCAAATACCGATCAGGTATTAATGTCGGCAGCAGGATTGTTGCAAGCATTTAACTATGAAGTTACATTTGATGATCCTGATGAATAATTAGATATATCATTTATTATATATAAAAACCATTCGCATTAGCGGATGGTTTTTTATTTTTACCATATGAAAAAAGAAACACTCATTTTCGGAATTTATCCCATTATTGAAGCAATTAAGTCTGAAACCGTGATGGATAAAGTTTATATCCAAAAGGGAATATCCAATCCAAAAATAGACGCAATAATAAAGGATCTTGAAAGCCTAAACACCACCATATCATATGTGCCAATTGAAAAGCTAAATAAGCTTATTCACAGCAATCATCAAGGCATTGTAGGAGTAACATCTCCAATCGAATTTGAAAGTCTTGAAAATATTGTTGAAAAGGCTTTAGCTAACGAAAAGTCCCCTCTTTTTTTAATTCTTGATCAAATTAGCGATGTTCGTAACTTTGGTGCTATTCTAAGAACAGCAGAATGTACAGGAGTAAGCGCAGTGATTATTCAGAAAAAAGGAGGTGCACCAATTACGGGTGATACTGTAAAAACGTCGGCAGGTGCTATTTTTAACATTCCCATATGTAAAGTAGATCACATTAAAGATGCTATTTACTATTTGCAAGGTTCAGGTATATCTACTATCGCAGCAACGGAGAAAACGGAAAGTGTGATTTACAATCTCGATCTTAAAAAACCTTTAGCAATAATTATGGGCTCTGAAGGAAAGGGAGTATCCAAATCTGTCTTAGCCATTGCCAATGAAAAAGCCGCCCTTCCAATGGTAGGAGAAATCAATTCTCTTAATGTATCTGTCGCGTGTGGCGCCTTTCTTTATGAAGTGATTAGACAACGAATTTGAAACTAACTGGATTCGTCTGAGTCTTTCTTTCTAATTGTATATCTGATCTGAATTTTTGGTGCTTGAGAATCTTCTTCAACTTCCGGTTTCGTTTCAATAAAGTTCCCATTTTCGTCAAATTGCTGCAGGAATTCATCTTCTTCCGGGTTGTAGTCCTCTTTTTGCCAATAATACTTCTTATTTTCAATTGGAATTTCTCTGAATATCAATGCGAACAAGAAACCAATTCCAAAGCCTGACAAATGACCTTCCCATGATATCTTCGGATCTATTGGAAAGACATACCACAACAACCCGCCATATAAAAAGACTACAACTAGCGACAAAGCAATTAACTGAAACTGTTTCGATAAAACTCCTTTAAAGAATAAAAATGCTACTAACATATAAACTACCCCGCTCGCTCCAATATGGTAGGCCGGTCTGCCTATAAGCCATGTAGTAATACCCGTTAAGAACAATCCATATATTAAAACCTTCCAGCTAATATTTCTGTAGAAATAAAATAGTCCTGAAGTTAGAACAAATAATGGCACAGAATTATTAAATAAATGTTGCAGATTACTATGAATAAAAGGTCCAAATAATACCCCTCTTAGTCCTTCAGTTTTCAATGGATAAATCCCTAAATAATTAAAATCTAAATGAAATCTTATTTCTATCCAAAATACAATCCACATACATAAAACAAGTGCAATTGGATAACCAATGACACCCGCAGTAAATTCTAATCCTTTTGTTTTAGACATAAGACTCTCAATTCAAAAAACACACCCAAATTCAAATTTATGATAAATTGTCAGTGAATAGGCAGTTATAAAATTGTAATTTTACCCACTATGAGCATACCTTTAGCAGAACGAATTAGACCTAAAACTCTTACAGAGTATCTGAGTCAGCAACACCTCATCGGCCCAGACGGAACACTCACTGCACAACTAAGCTCGGGGATATTATCCTCTCTTATCTTATGGGGCCCACCCGGTACCGGTAAAACTACTTTGGCAACTATTATCGCAAATGAATCCGGCCGACCCTTCTTCACATTGAGTGCAGTAGATAATGGGGTGGCGGCAGTGCGTGAGGTGATAGAAAAAGCTAAGAAGCAAGATACCTTGTTCTCAACTAAAAATCCAATACTGTTTATCGATGAGATTCATAGATTTAGTAAATCTCAACAGGATTCACTGCTAGGTGCCGTAGAAAAAGGATGGATAACTTTAATAGGTGCAACAACCGAGAATCCCAGTTTTGAAGTTATTCCTGCACTTTTATCAAGATGTCAGGTGTATGTTCTCAATGCCTTCAGTAAAAACGATCTCGAAGCTCTGTTGAAACGAGCTATAGCCCAAGATGAAATTCTTTCAGAAAAAAAAATTCAGTTACAGGAAACTGAAGCAATTATTAAGCTTTCCGGTGGCGACGCACGTAAGCTCCTCAATATACTAGAGTTGGTAGTCCTTTCAGAAAAAAGTGATAAAATAACTATCACTAACGAAATGGTACAGCAAAAAGTGCAGAAAAATACTGTGCTTTATGACAAGACAGGAGAACAGCACTACGACATAATTTCCGCTTTTATTAAATCTATTCGGGGAAGTGACCCAAACGCTGCTGTGTACTGGCTCGCCAGAATGATAGAAGGTGGGGAAGATGTAAAATTTATCGCTCGAAGATTACTTATTTTGGCTTCGGAAGACATTGGGAATGCTAATCCAACCGCCCTGGTACTTGCCAACAATACTTTTCAGGCTGTAAGTGTGATTGGCTATCCCGAATCGCGCATCATTCTTAGTCAGTGTACAATTTATCTAGCTTCATCTCCTAAGAGCAATGCCTCGTATGCCGCGATCAATGAAGCTCAACAATTGGTAAAGAGAACAGGAGACCTCTCTGTGCCATTTTCAATAAGAAACGCGCCTACCAAACTAATGAAGGAGCTTGGTTATGGAAAAAACTATGAATATGCGCATAATTATGAAGGAAATTTTACTCCGCACGAATTCTTACCCGAGGAAATCTCAGGTACCGCTCTTTTTAAACCCGGTAGAAACACAAAAGAAAATTCACTTCGAACTTATTTAAAAAGTCTTTGGAAGGATAAATACAATTACTAAAGAGATTTCTTATAAATTTGAATCTCTTTACCCATAGTTACAATCAAATTACCGGTAGTATCAAATTTTGCATCGTAGGTTTCTCCGGTAGTAAGTTTAAAATTAATCAAGCCATCTATTACATCAATTTCTCCCACAAGCATTAAACCATCAGCGACGGTTTCATTTTCTTCATACAAACTAAAGCCCGTATTCGTTTTTCGAAGTAGATATGATCTTTTCCCTCTATTGTAACTTGAAAATTTCTCCTTCGGAAGTATTATTATTTCTTCGGAAGAAACATTAGATGCTTTTCTAACACCACTATCGGTATTGGCATTCTCATCCCTCTTCTCCTTCTCAACTTTTACATTTTGAGTTGGATTTTCATCATCTTTCCCAAAAATTTCAACTTCTTTCTGACTTACATGAAGTGCCGCAATACTTCTGAAGGCTTTTCGAAGCGCGTCATGATAGGTTCGGTTAAACGCTTTGATCTTACTCTTCCCCTCTTCGCTTCTAAAAAGTTCGTTGCCATTACAGTCCTTAACAACTACAACAATTTTGGTATAAATAAACCCTAGGGAGCCTTCTACATCTGCCCAAAGACCATCGCATCTTCGCACATCCGGAAGTTCGGTGTTTAGGAAGGCATTAAATCCATTAGAGTTAAATAAATGTTTCGTAAGTGAGTTTAATTGATATTCGTCGCGTTGTGCAATAAATTCAAAACTCTCAGGCACCACCACATAACTATAATCATTTAAGTTACTTTGAGAGAAACTGTTTGAGAAGAAACTAAAAGTAAAGAGTAAAACAATAGTAAAACGTGTCATTCTTGATCGATCTTTATATTGAAACCAAGTTGTAAAGATATACTATTTGCCTTTGCAATATTTTCTAAGCGCAAAAGATTATCTGCCGCTATATAAAAATTTACTGCTCCAATATCTGCAACCAATCCCAGACCAACATTCGAATAAGAATATGAATCAACAGTATATGTTGCTTTCGCAGCAAGAAAATTGTAAAACCTTCGGTAATAGAAAAGTGTTCCTGCCATTTGTGGACCTTTCGGCCTAAAAATACTGTAATACTGAACACCTACCGCCTGACTGCGCACGATCGACTTGTCCATTCCTCTACAATCGCAATCGTCCCTCCCATCGGTAGGTCTTCCAAAGCTATACTTTAAACTAGCGTTAAACTTTACAGGTCTAAACTGTGAATACGAATTATGCAAGGTATCAACTGGTATGGCCTCTTCAATCTCATCTGTAAGGTCGTCGTAATACGGGATGGTGCTTTGGCCATCTGCAAGTGGAGGAAATATAAGTTCAATACCGTCGAGCGTATAGCTGCCACTGGCTTCATATGTTTCAACATCTTTGCTATGAAAGATAGCTCCAACATCGAGAAAACTAGCGCTTCCACTCAATTTGTCCGTAAAGTCGTATGTAGCTCCAATGTCAACTCCCAATCCAAAATTACCTCCAAAGAAAGCACGTCCCAAAATTTCGCTTGTCACTTCATTCGCTCCATCAAGTTCGCGAAGAGGGGCATAGCCCGAAGTTTCTACTTTAACGTTTGCATTTTCCACAGTATGTTCGTAGATATTTACGTCACCATCCCCTAACCTACTAACAAATGTTCCCCTGTTGTTCGTACTTCTGAAATTAAACATACTGGAGTAAAGTTTTATTCGTGCCCCAACTGTCAGTTTTTTAGAAACAGCTTTATTAATTCCAAAATGATATACCGTTAATAGATCTCCCGTCGTACTTATTTCACCTAGATCAAATTCATAATTTAGATAATCTCTATTTCCTTCCCACGCCAGGATAGCGAGATCCCTGGGGAAATAGGTAATAAAATCTAATTCCTGATAAATCCCTCCTGAAAAGTAAATATCTTTTTTGTTTCTCCAACCAAAACTAATTAGTTCTAACTGTTCGGTAGCTGTGAAAAAATCTGTGTTTTTTAATTCAAAAATCTTATTGCGGATCTTGGTATTTATATCCTCTCCTGAATTTCCAAAAATATCGTAAGCAGACACCCCGGAGGACCCCGCATTGAAATGAATTTGAGATAAGAAAGGTATTCCGTAGTGTTTTTTCTGAAACACCTTAGCGCCCGGATTCAACAATAAAGATTGGGGTATATCTTCTAAGCCATACAACACTTGCTTATTTTGAGCAATAGCCGTTACGGCCCAAAGGGCAATACAACATATGAGTAGGTTACGCATAGTATTAAAATTCTAAATAGTAAGTGGTTTTGGATTGTAGGTTTAGTTCTCCTTCCAGATTAGCATTAGAAGAAGGAATTGTCACAGATACCACTACTTTAGAAGCCTGTGTAAGTTGAGAGATTGCTTCTCCTTCAACGTTGTGAATAAATTGAGTAATTACGGGATCCTGGGTTGTGCCTTCAATCACCGATGTTTGGGTAACATAAGTTGTATCGTTTTGCTCCCCTAAAAATTGAAAATGCACATCAAAATTTCTGGGAATACTATTTGTAAAATTAAAAAGGAATTCGGCTCTAACGATATCATTACTTATGCCGTCGTTTAAAAAACGCAGATCTGTAGTATCTCTTACTGTTAAAACCGGGTTAGATGTGTTCACATCGAAAAAGTCGCCTGCTTCAAGATTAAAGTAGATGAGATCCAGTTCAACGACAGGAGTTAGTAAAATATCGTCTGCCTGATCGAAATCTGTATCTTTCACGCAGGCCGAGAACAGGACGCTCACAAAGCTTAAGACAAATAAATATGTTAGGTTTTTTTTCATGATTGGGGATCAATTAATAAACTAACGAACTAATACTAAGTATTATTACTATAAAAACTTTTTTATTTCGGAAAGCTCGTTTACAATCAGATATTTTTCGGGAAGGATTTCTTTTCTATAATTATAAAAGAGGGTATGCATTCCCACGGCTTCTGCACCTAAAATATCAGCTTCAAAGGTATCTCCTATCATAAAGCTTTTATGAGGTTCGATCATGGCCTTACTTAAGGCGGTTTTAAATATAACAGGATTAGGCTTTTTTACCCCAGCTTCTTCCGAAGTAGTAACTGTTTTAAAGAAAGTATTGATGCCGCTATTTCTAAGTTTCAAATGCTGCACTTCTTCAAAACCATTAGTAATAATATGAAGTGAATATTTTTTATGGAGATATTCAAGGAGCTCGACCGTACCATCAAACAAGTGATTATCAACTGGCAGTTCATCGATATACGATGTGGCAATTTCATCTATGATCTCGATGGGATAGGATCTCTCGAAAGCCTTAAAAGTATCTATTAACCTCCCTCGTCTAAGTTCTTGTTTAGATACTCTTTCTTCTCGAAAATGTTTCCAATATTCAAAATTTATGGGTTCGTAAACTTTCATAAAACTTTCGAGTTCCAGTTCCACTTTATGATTTTTAAAAACTCTTTCAAACGCCAATAAAGAATTCCTGTCGAAGTCCCACAGGGTGTGATCAAGGTCGAAAAAGATATCGGTGATAGTCTCCCTATTCATATTTTTGTAATTTTTCTGAAAATATGGTACGCCATATTTTATTTCTTTCCGAAGAAGAAAAATCTCTATTAGAAAAAAGCATAGAGAAAGTTCCATTTACCTTTTCTACTGAAGTAAAGATTGCATTTACGGTTTTATTGATCTCCGATGGATACTTTTTAAAGAATGCAGTGGTATTAATAGCTATGGGATGAATAATTAGCGGCGTTTTGATCTCATAATCCAGATCGTAAAAGAGATACGGGGTGCAGGTACTCGCCCTAAATCCTACTTCATTTTCGTACATCATTGTAAAATCTTTTTCCACCTCAAGCTCCACAAGGTTCCGATAAATTTCGGGTAAATTGACGAGATATTGAGCATTTATCGAGCTACGCAATGTTCTGTTTGTGATATCTTCCATCCTCAACTTTTCATTCTTCAATATTTCATAATCCTGAAGCGCCTTGTACGAAAATATAAGTCCGACCTCCTTATAATCTGCAATAAATTTCACCAACATTCTAAACCTTAGTCTTTTTGTGTTCAAACTTTCTTCAAAAAGTAAGGCTTCGCCTAACATAAAGAACATAGTAAGCTGTGCTTTACTCTTTTTTGAAACATTCATGATCCATTTAAAGGTATCAAAGGGATCTCTCCGCACTCCAAGCATTGCCTGAGTTCGATTCATCACATTTCTTAAACGGAGTTTTAATATGTCTTTCGAATAACTTATTAAAGACCTAAAAAAACCTCTTTGAATATATGCAAATGGCTTTTTAGCTTCAACTATATTATGAATTGTGAGTTCTTTTTTAGGAAAGAGTTGATCGGGGAAATATCCTTGCAGTAAGGTTTTAAACTTGTAAGCCCAAATATCCACTACCGGTTGCTGTAGAAAGCCTTCGTTGAACGCCAGGGATTCGGTTGCTGTGAATCTCCCCATTTCATCTTTAACATGTGGAAGATATTCCTCATATCTGGTTAGCAAATAAAAGCTGGCCGAGAATATATCAAATGGTAGAGCACTTTTATCGCTTACTGAGAAAAAACATTTCGTCGTTTCCCAATCTTTAACGATAATATCGACGCTTTCGAAACCCTGCTGTGTAAGCAAACCATGACTCTGTATAAAAAGTTCGTTACCCATTGGCTGTTTTCCGTAACTTAACTTTGGACCCTCATGTGAAATTAATTCTTCTATAACCGAAGTAAACTGAACTTCCACACCCAATATTCGAGTACAGATGTGCTTAAAAATGTACGTAATTCTGGGAGTTAATTTTTGAGTATATACTAATAACATGGAGGCTACATCAAGTTTTCATCGGCAAAGCTAAAGTACGCTTTTTCGGTAATTATTAAATGATCCAGTACCTTTATGTCGAGATTTTCTCCCGCAACTTTTAATTTGTTCGTCAGTTTTTTATCGGCTTCACTGGGCCTTAGCGATCCTGATGGATGATTATGTGCCAGGATAAGAGCTACTGCACCTAACTGCAGAGCGTGTTTCATTGCCAGCCTGATATCTACCAATGTGCCGGTAATTCCTCCTTTACTCAATTGTATTTTTTGCAAGACTTTATTAGAGTTATTTAAATAGATCACCCAAAATTCTTCATGGGGTAATTCGCCTAAGATGGGTTGCATTAACTCGAAGACTATTGTGCTGGAAGAAATTTTTGGCTTGTGAACATATTCTTCGCTCCTACGTCTACGTCCTAATTCCAGGGCAGCTACAATCGAAACTGCTTTGGCCTCCCCTATTCCTTTAAACATCTTTAGGTCGAGTATAGACAACCTTCCTAATTCTTGTAAATTGTTTTCTACGGAAGACAATATGCGCTTGCTTAATGAGACGGCACTTTCATTACGACTCCCCGAACCAATTAGTATCGCTATTAATTCGGCGTCGCTTAAAGCAATTCGACCCTTAAGCAAGAGCTTCTCTCGCGGTCGGTCATTTTCATTCCAGCTTTTAATAGAAAAGTATTGGTTTTCATCAGACATGTAAAAATTCGGTTGAAGGGGAGTTGAATTTTCATGTGTACAATCTAAAGGTAAGAAATTTTTGAATCACTTCAATCTAATGAACCTTACTCTAACTTCTTTATAATTTTACCAGCCTTTTCATGATTGAATAACCTTTCCGTTTCAATTTTCTTTAGCAATTTTACAGCTTTTTCCCGGTCTTCCATTTTTAAATAGAGTAATGCTTTGTACCAAAAACCCTTTGAAGCATCCAATAAATCACTATTAATTAACCTATCGAAAGATTTTTCGGCTTCGTCAAATTTTCCCAGTTCCATTTGAGAAACTCCCAAATATAGAAGTTTTGGACCTGTATAACCGGAATCAAAGTCACTAGATGCACTAAGGATAGCCTCTACATTCTCATATTTCTTATTCTCAAAAAGCTGTTGAGCCTTTACTAGGTTGGAGGAATTATCTTCACTTCTACTTACCAGATCTGGTAATTCATCTAAATCGAAATTTTGCACATACAATGACTCCATCGTGGTATTTAAGAAAAATAGAGACCCTACAGCTACGATAACAGCAATCATTGCCGCAACGGCGATATATTTGTACATATCACTCCTAGAATTTGTGTCGCGTTCGAAGGTATATGCTCCTTCATCAATGGCATCCTTTAAATTCGCTATATCCTCACTTTTAAATATCTCTTCATATTCTATAACTACGTCACTTGCTGGGTTCGTGGCAAATGACCATTTAGTTGGATTTAGTGACTCAAATAACATTTTCTCGCGATGATATTTTTCCTTGAATACATCGTCTTTTGTTACACGCATTTCAAATTCAAGGATTTCTTTATCGGAGAGTTCCCCTCTAAGATATGCTTCAATACTATTTTCGTCGTCGTTTTTCATAAATCTTTTAACATTTCGTAACGCTCATCTGCTATTATTCTTTCTTTTAGCTTTTTCTTACACTTAAAAACTCTTTGTCTGGCTACTAACTCTGATGAATAATTTAGTCTCTCAATTATTTCAGAATAGGGTAGTTTAGCAAAAAACATTTGAAGTACTAATCGACAATTCTCAGATATAGAGTTGAGCGTTTCATTGAAAAGTTCCCACCTTTTTTGTTCTAAAAGTGCCAAAGCCATCTCGGTAGTTTCATTTACTTGTTCAGTAATGTCATCTTTTGTTACCTCATTCTTAGATTTATTTAACTCTCTTCGCCACAAATTTTTACAAACTGTGAACAAATAAGCTTCAAAACTAGAATGAATTGTAAACTTTTCTTTTTTATAACGAACAGCGAGTTGCAGTAATGCCATTTGGAAAATATCTTCAGCATCTTGTTTATTCCCTTTATTCTGAAGAATAAACTTTCTCACCATTGGAAAACATTTCTTATAAATTATTTTTATCTCGGAAGAATCTCCTTTTACCAAGGCGTAAAGAAATCTGAGATTATTTTCCATAAATTAAGATATAATTGCTGAAACAAAAATAAACTTTTATATTCGGTTGGGTAACTTTTTTAAAATTTCTGAACAGTTACATATAACCATTAAGAATTAGACATGAAAAACAATAGATTTTGCTCAATCCTGGTACTTATTATTTTTTTTACGGCATGTACAACCGATCAGGAAGTTATACCCGATGAAGATTATGAATTGACCACAGAGATTAAAACAGACCAGCGAGGCCCGGAATATTTTGAAGCTGAAGTTTTAATTGTCTGGAATAGTAGTGTTTCTGAAAATAGAAAAGAAGAAATTCGTAACAAGTATAAAAAAAATAAAGTCCTAATACGTTTTCTAATATGTGATGATATAAAATATGAAACATGGGATATAAATTGTCCGAACGGAGCATGTAGCCGCGACAGTGACACTCCTGTTGATACCGATGATGAAGTAGAAAGAGTATTTGTTGAACTAACTTGCGAGGATCTTTAAGAATGATTCGGAACATAATTATTTGGCTGTGTATTCTTCAGTTTTCGGAAGTAGTGCATAGCCAAGTTTTTTTTTCAGATTATCAAAAACTCACGAAAAAATATAATGATAATTTACCTAGCCAAGTAGTAGATAGTATCATAGCTATCGCCTTAAGTGATACTTCCGAAGAAGAAGTTATTCAGATTATACATGATTATGCTGTTAGTTCATACAAAAAAGGGGAGTATCAAACTGCTATAAAATATGGGATCCAGGAAATTAAGGTTTATGAGAAGAATGATCTTTTAAACGAAGCATATGTCCAAGCCCTTTACAATCTTGGTCGGTTCTATTTTAAAAACTCTAATTATGAAGCTTCTAAAAGTGTACACGAAAAAATAATTGCCTTAAATTATAACGATGAAGTCACTGGCACTTCACTCTTTGAAATAGGAAACTGTTACTTTGCGCTGGGTGATTACTATAAAGCGATAGACCACTTTAAAATTGCACTTGTTAGTATCAAAAAATCTGGTAAGCAAAGGTTATATATACGCCGAGCTCTGGATCTCACAAACAGATACGAACAAATTAACACCAAAGAGAGTCTTGAACAAAAAAGTGAACTTTTAGAAGAAATTCTATATTTAAGTAAGCATGTACAAATATCTGTTCGTGACCACTATGCATTATATAACAGCCTGGCATCCTATTACAATAATGATGAGACATTTGATTTCGAAAAATCAAAATATTACCAATTACAATTTCTTCAAAAGGCAATAGAAAACAATGACTCCGCCAACATGGCTATTTCATACGGAAACCTCGGAAATTTATACTCACTTGTAAAAAATGATAGTGCCGTTATATATCTTCAAAAGGCCATTTCAATTCAGAATGAAGAAGACAAAATAATAAGAACATATAACAATTTAGCACACCATTATTTACGTAATCAACAATGGGGGAAAGCGCTAATTGAGACACAACAAACTTTACAAAAAATTGCAGGTTCAAATTTAGCACCCAATTCTCCTCCCAATTTCAAGATAATCTCAAAGTTTTCAGATAAATTTTCAGTTCTCAGAGCTTTTAATCTGGAGGCTACAGCATATATTAAGTTATACGAAGCTGATGGTAACATTGAAGGAATTAATAAAGCTTACACTAATTTACTTGTGGCCGATCAAGTAATTGACCTTTTACAACTTGAAAGTGACGAACAAAAATCGAAGCTTCACTGGAGAGAGCAAGCTTCATCGCTTTACTCTAAAATGATCTATTGCGCGATTCATTTAAATAAACACGATAAGGCTTTCTTTTTTAATGAGAAAAATAAAGCATTACTTTTAACTGAAGCCATTCTTTTAAATTCTGAAAGAGCCCAGCTGCCCAAGGATATTCGAAATAAGGAAATTGAATTGAAGAAAAGAATAATAAGCTTAGAACATCATGAATCATCTTCAACATCGTTTTCTGAAGAACTGTTTGAGACTAAGCAGCGTCTTGAGGAGTTTCAGGATTCAGTAAAGAATATTTATCCAAGATACTTTACGAATAGTGATCATTCTACCCTGTTATCACTTTTTACGGTTCAACAAAAACTTAAAAAGAATACAGTTGCTGTGTCTTTCGTTTGGGACTCAACCGATGAATTTTTAGATATTGCATTCGGTATTTTCATTACCAAGAACAAAATTATTATAGAGCCTATAGAAGATATTGTCCGCCTTCAGAATTTAATAAAAGAATTCCGGAAAAGTATTTCCTCTCCCTTTGAAACCCAATCACAGCAAACAAACTTTCGTAATATTTCTTACCAATTACACAATCTTTTATTTCCTTCTGAAAAAATTAAACGCCTAATTGCCGACAAGGATTTATTGATTATACCAGACAATGTATTACAAGGAATTCCTTTTGAAGCTTTGATCTCTCAAGAGAACTTGGATGAGTACCTAATTTTACAGCATAAGATCCATTATGCCTATTCACTTTCGTTTTTATTTCAAAACGCTAGTATCTTTCGAAAGACTGCTAAAGCATTCATCGGATTTGCTCCAGTAAATTTTCAAGATGAAGATTTAGAGCCCCTCCCAAACACGGTCAAGGAAATTAGCAATATTCAACAACTAATAAACGGCGAAACCTTTACCAATAAACAAGCCACTAAAGAATTATTCTTAAAAAACTCTAAAGATTATAAAATAATCCATTTAGCCACTCACGCCGATATTGGCACATCTCCATGGATCGCTTTTAGCGATAATAAATTAAACTTAAACGAGCTATACACCGTGCAAAATAATGCCGAACTCATTGTTCTGAGCGCCTGCAATACCTCACTAGGTGAATATGCTGTTGGCGAAGGCACGTTAAGTTTGACACGGGGATTTTTCTATTCCGGCGCCAATTCGGTTGTTTCTACCTTATGGAGTGTGAACGATTCCAGCACTTCGGAAATACTTACTACTTTTTACCAAAATTTAAGCAAAGGTATGTCAAGATCTGAAGCATTACGCTCAGCTAAACTAAAATATCTTTCAAATCATTCACTTTCCGAAACTTCTCCATATTACTGGGCACCACTAATTCTAACTGGTAATGAAACACCAATTAATTTCGCCGGTATAATGAATCATTCTTCCATAATATTGTTCCTAATCTTGTTGGGCATTAGCATTTTTCTGGTCTCAAGATTCAAAATGTAAAAAATTGCTGTAACAAATTTCATTTTTTATGAACATCGTCGTCACAAATATCGAAGCGATTGAAAATTATGGCATTTATCCAGATTTCAAATTGGATGATCCAAGTTAAATACTTTTTTGTTCGTATCTTAATACCAACTTAAATAGAAAAATATGAAATCACTGTTTGACCAGGCAACTTTTTCGGAAATACAACAGAGGCTTAATAATCTTTCGGAAGATTCGCCGCGACAATGGGGTAAAATGTCTCCCGGACAAATGTTACATCATTGCCAAGGTCCCTTGAATATCATGCTTGGTAAGAATGACTATGGAATGAAGCCAAATTGGTTCGCTCAATTATTATTTAAGAAGATGCTTTATAATGATAAACCCTTCCGGGAGAATCTCCCAACAGCAAGATTTTTAAAAGAAACAGAACCGCGAGATTTTAATACATCTAAAGATGAACTAGTTTCATTATTAAATGAATTTGAAGGTAAAAAGGAGCAAACCACATGGGATCCACATCCCGGCTTCGGTAAATTTACCCAACAGCAATGGGGACAGATGCAATACAAACATCTTGATCATCATTTAAAACAGTTTAATGTCTGACAAATTGTGATTTCAGCACACTTACAAATTTATGTATCCACCACCACATCATCAATCCCGGGATATTCAGAAAATGATCTCACTGATTAAGGAATTTCCATTAGGAATGTTAATTTCGGTTTTAGACAATAACCCCGTAATTACTCATATTCCTCTAATTTATAATGACCAAAGCGGTAAGCTCATAGCACATATTGACAAGCAAAATCCGCAGGTGGAAAGCCTAAAAAACGGTGCTGAAGTAACTGTGGTGTTTCGAGGTCCCGACACCTATATCTCGCCTTCTATTTATACAACCAATCAATTACCAACATGGAATTATATCATGGTTCATATAAAGGGTACCGTTACCCTTATTAACGATCCGGATGCCGCTAAAGATACAATGATCGATATGACGAAATTTTTGGAAGGAAAAGAACAAAAATATGTATTAAAAAAGGACAACGATGCTATGGATCGCTTTGTAAATTACATACAGGCCTTTGAGATCGATGTAACAAACTGGGAGGGAAAGTTTAAATTATCACAAGATAAATGTAAGGAAGATCAAATGAGAGCGAAAGATCAATTAGTAACGAAATCGGGACGAAGCAGGGAGGCATTCATTAGTGAAATGTATCTTGGACAGGTTTGAAAAAAGAACTAAAATTGAATAGCTGAAAGCGCCTAAACCCTTTCTCCTATTGGGTTTATAGGGGTTTAAATAATGAATTTTTTATTTTTTTCTTAATACTTTGTGTTATATTTAACCTCAAACTTAAAAAAATTAAAATGTTCAAAAAACTACAACTATTGATTGCAGTATCCTTATTTTCAACCGGGATCATTGCACAAACTATTGTTAGCACCACACCGGAAAACAGGAAAGTGGTATTAGAGGAATTTACAGGAATCCATTGTGGATTCTGTCCAGACGGTCATGCCATTGCCAACGCATTACAAAACGCAAATCCGGGCAATGTATTTTTAATAAATATACACCAGGGTGGTTTCGCTACCCCCGGGCCAAACGAACCTGATTTTAGAACACAATGGGGTGATGCAATTGCCAATCAAACCGGACTTACCGGATAACCAGCAGGAACTATTAACCGAAGTAATTTTCCCGGATTAGAAATGGGTGCCTCTGGTACTACCGCATTAGGTCGAGGTAACTGGAACCAAGCCGCAAATATTATTTTAAGCGAAAGCTCTTATGTGAATCTCGCAGTTGAAGCCACGATCGATATCCCTACTAATTCAATGTCCATTCACGTGGAAGGATATTATACGGCAGATAGCCCAGAACCAACAAACTTTTTAAACGTTGCTATTCTCCAGAATAATACTTTAGGACCACAATCGGGTGGAAATCAAGGAAACAATTATAACCACCAACATAGACTTATCGACTTGGCTACAGGACAGTGGGGTGAGGAGATCACTACTACAACTCAGTCAACTTTTGTAGATCGAACTTATTCGTATACTTTTCCTTCGAGTATAAACGGACTTCCCATTGAGTATGATGAATTGGATGTAGTGGTTTTTATGACCGAGACCACACAAAACATTGTTAGTGGAAATGAAACTACTCCGGTGATCAACCCGTTAACTTCAAACAACGATGCCAGCTTACTTGGTTTAGAAGACCTTGCGAGTGCATGTTCGGAGACTAGTGTAACTCCGAGAGTGAATGTTCTAAATTCTGGCTTAGATCCAATCACGAGTCTCGATTTTACGTATTCGATAAACGGAGGAGCGGCTCAAAATTATACCTGGACCGGCAATCTTCCCTCCTTAGATAGAATTACGGTAGAGCTTCCTGCACTTAATTATACTGATCAACCAAGTAATATGGTCAATGTAAGTATAGCAAATGACGATTTCAATGATAATAATACCGCAGCTACAATTTTTGAAGGTATTATCGATACCGGTGGTACTGTAGATTTTACTATCACTACAGATCAATATGCAAATGAAATTTCCTGGGAAATTCTAGATGGCAGCGGAAATGTACTGTATTCCGAATCACTTACTGCTGCAAATAACAATCAAACCTTAGAATTTAGATATCATCTTCCTGCAGATTGTATCACTTTTAACCTTAACGACTCATACGGGGATGGAATTTTAGGCGCAGGTGGAGCATCATTAATAGATGCGAATGGGGTAGAAATAATACCATTTACAGGAAATTACGGATCTGGTCTAACAAAACCTTTCAATTCGGATGGAGTTTTAGGAGTAGATAATTTTGATCAAACTACTATAGCGATCTATCCAAATCCTACGAACAATGTATTAAATATTGTAAATGCTGAAAACGCCTCTATTGAAGTGTATGACATTTTAGGAAAGCGACTGCTTACGAAATCTGATATTTCACAACAGGAGACAATTAGTGTTTCCGGACTAGAAACGGGGACCTATTTCGTTAAAATATATCACGGAAATGATTTCACGACTAAAAAATTCATAATTGTAAATTAAATTGTTTAATAGTTTGCATTAAAAAGCTCCATGTGAAATTCGCATGGAGCTTTTCTTTTAACTAGTTTCTTACTTCTACTGCATATAATTCTTTACTTCACCGAAATCAAGACCGCCGTAATTACCACTACTCATTAAAAGCAAAGAAGTGTTTTCGAAGTCCTGAGTAAAAAGATAAGTTTTAAAATCGGCCGGATTGGTAAAAACCATCAGATCCTCTCGCCCAAAAGCTTTGTCAATTTGGTCTCCTTTAATTTCCTCGAGTTTTTTTATCATAACCGCATGAGGAGAATAGAACACTACGGCACTATCTGCAGCATCTAAGGCACCTTTGTACTCTTTTAGAAACTCCGGATTCAAGCTACTATAGGTGTGCAATTCGAGGCAGGCAATTAATTTTCGCTCGGGAAATTGATTTTTTACTGCCTGAGTCGTAGCTTTTACTTTGCTGGGAGAATGGGCAAAGTCCTTATATGCGATCGAGGTTTTCGTTTCCGCGATCTTCTCCAATCGCTTACTCGCACCTTTAAAAGTAGCAATAGCTTCATAAAAATCGTCTGCATCTACGCCCATTAACTGACAAATCCATCTTGCTCCCTCCAGATTATTAAGGTTGTGTTTTCCAAATATCTCGATAGGCATTAACCCTTCGGGCGTGTCCAGTAGCGTTTCTCCTTCTTCAATGGTATGCTCCGGAGTTCCATAGGGATATTTTTTTATGGTAGCTTCTGAAGCCTCCACTACCCGCTTTACTTCCGGGTCTTCTTCGTTGTAAATTACGGCTCCTCCATTGGTGATCTCGTTTAGAAAGATTTCAAACTGTTCGACATAGTTTTCGTAGGTTGGAAAAACATTGATATGGTCCCAGGCGATCCCGCTCAATAAAGCAATATTCGGTTTATACAGGTGAAATTTTGGTCTGCGATCAATGGGGGATGATAAGTATTCATCTCCTTCAAGAACCATAAAGTCGTTTGTGTTAGTGAGCTTCACCATGACATCAAAACCTTCTAATTGTGCTCCAACCATATAATCAACGTCTTTTCCATGATAGTGCATTACGTGCAAGATCATTGAAGTGATGGTGGTTTTTCCATGAGAACCGCCAATGACGACACGTGTTTTATTCTTGGATTGATCGTATAAAAACTCGGGGTAAGAATAGATCTTGATACCAAGTTCTTTTGCTTTGAGTAATTCGGGGTTGTCTGCTTTAGCATGCATACCGAGAATGACAGCATCTACGGCAGTTGTTATCTTCTCCGGGAACCATCCATACGTTTCGGGAAGTAAACCTTTGGCTGCCAGCCTGCTTTTGGAAGGATCAAATATTTCATCATCACTTCCTGTTACTTTTTCTCCTTTATTATGTAATGCGATGGCTAGATTATGCATGGCACTTCCGCCAATCGCTATAAAATGTATATTCATAGATACTATTGTACTTTATAGAATGTAAAGATACAGTTTTAGCTTGCAATAGCGATAGAGGGAAATAGCTTTTGCCACGCAAAACTATGGTTGATAGCGCGACCCGGACGGAGCGTCCACGTACGCTGAAGCTTTTGCATAGGAGCAAGCGAGGGTCCGGGGATTGCCCGAAAAAAATTACAGAGCCATAATCAAGACTTTCTCATTTTGCGCTTCCTCAAAACCCGGACGATCCTTTAGCGCTTTATCGATCCACACGAGAGCCGTTTCCTTTTTACCCAGATTCTTATAGATTTGGGCGAGTCTGAAGTACGCCCAGTCTTTTGGAACTCCATCCTTGGCCGAGTGGTTCTCAATATAGACCCGAAGGCAATTAATGCCCAATTGTGCATCGAGACCATACTGTGCCGCGATCTTTCCAATTTGATAATTTAACTGATTCCTCTTGTGAATTTTCAGCGATTTTGCCGAAATTTCAATGGCCTCCTTTGGGCGATTATTGTTTTCGTATAAGGTTGAGAGTTTTTCGTAGGTATGGGCAGATCCTCCTACTTTAATTGCATTTTTATAGTGCGATTCTGCATCTTTGGGTCGGTCATTATATTCGGCAATATAGCCCTTGGCCAAATACCCATCTACCGGTGAAATCTTTGCCAATTGGTTCGCGTAGGAAATCGCCTTTTTTTCACTACCCCCTATAAACCCCGGTAATTGAATATAGAATTCAACCAATGCCCATCTGGCTTCAATATGATCCGGGTCTAGCTCTGCCGCTCTTTCGAAGTGAAATTTAATATCGCTAACATAGGTTAGCGCTCTAATTTTGCTGATCTCCAACGCCTTCATCCCTAATGCGCCACCGTACTTAAAATGATAATTGGCATTATCGCTCTCTGCTTCTACCAGTGTTTCGTAATACTCTATCGCGGTATCCCATTGTTTAGCATAACTCGCAATATCTCCCAGATACTCTATCGTTTTTTTATCGCTTGGATTTTCTCTTAAATGCTTCTGAAAAAATGGTTTGGCTTGTTGGTATTCTTCCTTCTGAAAGAATTTCTCGCCTTCATTAAATGAGCTTTGAGCCCATATGATCGCGGGAAGAAATATTAAAACCATTAAACTGAAGATTTTCATTTAGCCTATTGTTCTATCTGTTGCTACTTTTTCTTGGGTGGAAACTTTTGAAGCGCCTTATCGATCACCGAAAAATAATAAGCTTCTTTCTGCTCCGGACTTGCCTTTTCTTTTAGTTCTCCTTCTATAACGACTTGCCAGGCTAATGATTGCCCCATAGATGCATCAACTATATCTATGGTTAATTCTTGATTTACAACTCGGCCGCCAATAGGGATTCCTCCGCTAACGCCTACACCCACGTTTCCACCGCCACCGCCAACTCCAACACCAAGTGTATTTCTTGAATTAGAAACCACTTCTTCGGCATAAAAATTTACGTAAAATTGAGGCGAATTGGTTTTTTGAAAACCTCTTTTTTGAAGGGAACTATCTATGGCTTTTATAATTCGGTTATCATCCAGTTGGGAGAGACCCGAATCTATATCGGTGTAAAATTGATAGGAAGTAAATTCACTAAAATCTTTTTCTTTATCGTAATCCACAGCTATACTAGCGCCACAGGACGCAAGAAATACTGTGAGAAGCATTAATCCTACTAGTTTCATAGCAATTTGAACAATTTTTTCTTTTATACTGAAGTAAAATTAAACAAAAAGTGAGCCAATAGATTTTAATTGTTATTCTTTAACAAACTTCTTTATAGTTTTTCCTTTGTCTGTTATAATTTGAATAAAATAGATTCCTTCGGAAAGATTTGAAACCTCAATTTTGTCTTGGGACGAGTAAAGCAATTTTTCTCCCAACATTGAATAGATCGTAGCACTTTTCAAAGTTATATCTTCTGAACGAGCTATTCGTATCATTTTTGAAGCTGGGTTGGGATATATCGCAAAATTTTCTAGAAGATTTACTTCTGAAGTTGAAAGTAAACAACCTGCTTCAACTTCGGGAATTGTATTGCAACCAACTGAATTGTTTTCAACAACTATAAAATTAGGATTTATATTAATTTGTTGACATACTGGGTCAATTGCACATTGAGGTAAATTTAAATTGTCAGTAATTACAAACTGTGTCGGTTCTATATTCTCCAGACCGGCTATCGAAACAAGCGTATTGTTGGAAAATATACGAACATAAGGTACGGATTGTAAATTTTCTAAACCATCAAGGCTAATCAAACTTTGATTATTGCCTATATCAATGTAATCATCTATACCATTTAAATTATTTAATCCGTTAAAACTCGCCAAACTTTCATTTTCAGATATATGAATGAATCCATTTATAAACTCGAGGTTCTCTAGACCTTCAAAAGATACTAAATTAGAATTATTGCTTACACTGATATTTCTCATGTAAGTTAAAGATTCTAATCCGGTGAAATTAAAAATTCCACTATAGTTAATATAAAAATCAGTATCTATAGTTTCAATATTGTGTAATCCGTGTAAAGATTCTAGAGAGAGAGTAGTTAGTATCGAAAATGCGCCTCCAGTAACTGAAGTTATTCCTTCAAGACCATTTAAGTTGGTTATTTCTGAACCATCGATGCGTAATCCATGTGTAATCTGTGAACATCCAGGATAGTTATTTGTGAATGCATCCACTTCGGCTTGAGTACTTAAGTAAATTTGTTCTGTAGGACATTGTGCAAAACAAGCGGCAGTGATAAGTATTGTGATACTTAGGAGCGTCAATTTTTTCATATTATTCCTTGATTATTTTTTGTGATTGTTCCTCGATCGGTTGAAATTTTGCTTAGACAAATTTCTTTCGGAAAGACTCAAAACTAGATTTTTTCATCGGTATTTAGTCGCTTCCAAAGCTTGTCTTTTAACTCCATCAAACCTTGTTGTGCGACTGCAGAGAAAAACAAATACGGAATGCCTTTGAAATCTTTGTCAAGCTCTTTCTTCATTTCGGCCTTTAGTTCATCATCGAGCATATCACTCTTAGATATACCTACCAATCTATCTTTATCCAGCATCTCCGGATTGTAACGCCGTAATTCGTCAAGCAAAATATCGTACTGTTCTTTAATATCCTTAGCATCTGCCGGTATTAAGAAAAGCAAGGTAGAATTACGCTCTATATGCCGCAGAAAGTAATGTCCGAGTCCTTTACCTTCGGCAGCACCTTCGATAATTCCCGGAATATCTGCCATCACAAAAGTTTGATGGTCGCGGTAATCTACAATACCCAAATTAGGTTTGAGCGTGGTAAATTCGTAATTGGCTATTTTAGGTTTGGCAGCAGTAATAACCGATAGAAGGGTAGATTTTCCGGCATTCGGAAATCCTACTAACCCAACATCTGCCAAAACTTTCATTTCTATGGTAATGTTGGCTTCCTCGCCCGGCATTCCCGGTTGGGCATGACGTGGGGTCTGATTGGTTGAACTTTTAAAATGGGCATTTCCTAAGCCTCCCTTACCTCCTTTTGCGACAATTACCTCTTGTCCGTCTTCTAAGATCTCGAAGAGTATATTTTGAGTTTCGGTATCCCGAACCACTGTACCCAGGGGTACATCGATATAAATGTCTTTACCATCGGCTCCGGTACTGGTTTGTTTGCTTCCTGCTCCCCCGTGTTCGGCACGATAATGACGTTTGTGTTTTAAATGAAAGAGCGTCCACATATGTTGATTCCCCCTAAGGATTATGTGTCCGCCGCGTCCGCCATCTCCCCCATCGGGACCTCCTTTTGGGATGTATTTTTCTCTGCGTAAGTGCGCACTCCCCTGACCTCCTTTTCCGGAAGAAACATGAATTTTAACGTAATCTACAAAATTGCCTTCGGTCATATCTATTTCCCTGCCTAGGCAGGAATCTGTTAAATTTAATTGGGAATTGGGGACACCCTATAATTTATCAATAACGTCGCTTAAACGCTTGGTGATGTCTTCGATGCTGCCCACGCCATCAACTCCGTAATATTTGTCTTGCGACATATAATACTCTTTTAAAATATCGGTTTTTCGGTAATATTCTGCGATACGTTCTCTAATCACCTCTTCGCTTGCATCGTCTGCTCTTCCGCTGGATTTTCCTCTTTCCAGAAGTCGTCCTACTAAAATTTCATCATCAACTTCGAGTGCAACCATAGCGTTAATTTGAGAATTCTTCTCTTCCATAAGTTTAGACAGTGCTATCGCCTGAGCTTCGGTTCGGGGAAAACCATCGAATATAAATCCGTTGGCATCTGCGTTCTTTTCCACCTCTGCATTTAGCATATTTATTGTCACCTCGTCCGGCACTAAATGTCCTTTATCCATATACGACTTAGCCAAGGTACCTAGATCGGTAGCATTTTTAATGTTGTATCTAAAAACATCTCCGGTAGAGATGTGTACGAGTTGATATTTCTCTTTTAAAACTTCTGCCTGTGTTCCTTTTCCGGCGCCTGGAGGCCCAAACAATACGATGTTCTTCATTGACTTTTTGTTATTCTGAAATAATGATTTTAAGAATTTCCACATATGAGTTTGCAAAGATACCAATTTCGCAACTACTTAAAGTGAGTTTTATATTGAAGATGTGGAAATAAAAGAATAATCGTATCAGGATTTGAAACATTATTGGATTGGCATTTCAAAGAAGATTGTACCTTTGCGATATGGCAAACTATTTTTCTTCAAATTTCACCCTCGGCATACTTGGCGGTGGCCAATTAGGAAAGATGCTTCTTTACGAAACCCGAAAATTCGATATCAGAACGAAGGTACTGGATCCTAGCCCAGAAGCGCCTTGTCGCATTGCTTGCGACTCTTTCGAGCAAGGTGATCTTATGGATTTTAATACGGTTTATAACTTCGGAAAAAGTGTTGATCTAATAACATTTGAGATTGAAAGTGTAAATATTGAGGCTTTAGAAAAGCTTGAAAGTGAAGGAAAAAAAGTGTATCCTTCTTCTGAAACACTTCGGAATATTCAAAATAAAGGAGTTCAGAAGCAATTTTACAAGCAACATAGAATTCCAACCTCCCCTTTTAGAGTATTTCAGAATAAAAATGAACTGAACGAGGCGATCGTGAGAAAGGAACTACACTTTCCTTTTGTCTGGAAAAGTTGCACAGGGGGTTACGACGGGAAAGGAGTGAGTATTATTCGAAATGCTGAAGCTGTTATTCCCTTGCCGGATACTGAATGTATTGCTGAAAAATTGATCCCTTTTAAGAATGAATTGGCGGTTATCGTTGCTAGAAATCCTTTGGGAGAAGTAAAAACATATCCTGTGGTAGAAATGGAATTTCACCCTGAGGCGAATCAAGTAGAATATGTAATTTGTCCGGCGCGAATAGATGATGGTGTTGCTGCTAAAGCGAGGGCTATTGCATCGCAGGTTTCGGAAGCTTTTCAGCATGTGGGATTACTTGCGGTAGAGATGTTTCAGACTCATGAGGATGAGATTTTGGTCAATGAAGTTGCACCCCGACCTCACAATAGCGGTCATCATACAATTGAGTCGAGTTTCACCAATCAATTTGAGCAACATTTAAGAGCGATACTCAGTCTTCCGTTAGGAAATACCGAGAGTAAAGTTGGGGGTGTCATGGTTAATTTAGTAGGCGACGAGAATCACACAGGACGAGTGGTTTATAAAAACATAGAGCAAATACTGGGAATGGAAGGAGTTACCCCTCATATTTACGGCAAAAAAGAGACCAGACCCTTTAGAAAAATGGGACATGTTACCATTGTAAACAAGGATTTAAATGAAGCGAGAAAAATTGCCGAGGAAGTAAAAAAGACCATAGAAGTAATTGCTTAAGACAAATAGGAGTTAAATAATTTAAAAGAGATCCGCATTATGAGTAAAGTAGGAGTCATTATGGGAAGCACGAGTGATCTTCCGGTTATGGAAGAGGCTATCGAAATATTAAAGGGATTTGATATTGAAGTTGAAGTGGACATTGTATCTGCTCATCGCACCCCGGATAAACTATTCGATTACGGTAAAAATGCGCATACAAGAGGAATTTCGGTAATCATCGCCGGTGCCGGAGGTGCGGCTCACCTTCCGGGGATGATCGCTTCACTCTCACCATTGCCTGTAATTGGTGTTCCCGTAAAATCGAGCAATTCTATCGACGGTTGGGACTCGGTTCTTTCAATATTACAGATGCCGGGTGGTGTTCCGGTTGCTACGGTTGCTTTAAATGGTGCCAAAAATGCCGGAATTCTGGCTGCTCAAATACTGGGCTCCGGTGATAAATGTGTTTTAGATAAGATCCTTGCTTACAAGGAAGGATTAAAAATGAAAGTTGCGGAAGGTGCCAAAAACATCAAAAAATAAGTAAGCACTTCGGAAAAGAAAAAATTAAAAAATGCAAAACCCCTTATTAAAACCCTTTGATACTGCTCCCTTTTCACAAATTAAGAACGAGCATTATCTCCCTGCAATAAAAGAGCTTATAGCGCAAACCAAGTTAGAAATTGACAATATCACCTCTAATTTGGAGGCTCCAACTTTTCAAAATACGGTTGAAGCCCTAGAATACACCGGACTTCATTTAGATAGAGCGACAAGTATCTTTTTCAATCTTAACAGTGCCGAAACGAATGAGGAAATTCAGAAAATAGCACAGGAAGTTTCTCCTTTACTATCTAATTTTCAGAATGACCTCTTGTTGAATGAAGAGCTCTTTAATCGTGTGAAAGCCGTTTACCAGCAAAAAGACTCACTTTCTCTTTCTGCAGAACAAGATATGTTACTGGAAAAGCAATACAAGAGTTTTTCACGCAACGGAGCAAACCTTTCAGAAGAAGACAAAGAAACACTACGGAAAATTGATTCTGATCTTTCAAAATTAAAACTGACTTTTGGTGAAAATGTCTTAGCAGAGACCAATAATTTTGAATTACTGATCACAGATGAAGCCGATCTTAAAGGACTTCCCGAGGGAGCAATTGAAGCTGCAGCAGCAACTGCGAGTGAAAAAGGGAAAGAAGGATGGGTTTTTACTTTAGATTACCCTAGTTACATACCTTTTGTAACCTACGCAGACAATAGGGAACTTCGGAAAAAGATGTCGTTGGCTTTTGGCGCAAAGGCATTTAAAGGAGATAAATTCGACAACCAACAAAATATTTTAAGCATCGTAAATCTCCGTCACCGGAGAGCGAAATTATTGGGATATACTTCTCATGCTCATTTCGTTTTGGAAGAGCGTATGGCTGAAACACCTCAAAAGGTTGAATCATTCTTGGAGGAGCTTCTTGAAAAATCGAAACCTGCTGCCGAGAATGAATTTCGGGATCTTGAAGATTTTGCAAAGGAATTAGATAATATTGATAGTCTTCAAAAATGGGACGGTGCTTACTATGCAGAAAAGTTGAAACAAAAACTTTTCGACCTTGATGATGAAAAATTAAAGCCCTATTTCAAACTTGAAAATGTAATTAATGGGGTTTTCACTGTAGCAGAAAAGCTCTTTTCGTTGCGTTTTGAAGAAGTTCAGGATATTGAAAAATACCACCCTGATGTAAAAACATATCGGGTAACGGATCACAGCGGAGATCTAGTCGCTATATTTTACGCCGATTTCCATCCGAGACCCGGAAAACGTGGTGGCGCATGGATGACCTCATACAAACCTCAGCAGATAAAAGATGGCAACAATGAGCGTCCGCATGTATCTATTGTTTGTAATTTCACCAAACCCACAGCTAGCAAGCCATCTTTACTTACTTTTAATGAAGTGACAACACTTTTCCATGAGTTTGGTCATGCCTTACATGGGATGCTTGCCAACACTACTTATAAGAGCCTTAGTGGTACAAGTGTGTACTGGGATTTTGTTGAACTTCCTAGTCAGATACTCGAAAACTGGTGTTATGAAAAAGAAACTTTAGAATTATTTGCTACTCATTACAAGACCGGTGAAGTGATTCCGATGGAATTGGTCGAGAAGATCAAAGCATCTGCTACATTTCATGAAGGGATGAAGACTTTGCGACAGCTTAGTTTTGGAATGCTGGATATGGCTTGGCATGGTAGTGACCCTTCGCAGATCAAAGATGTCAAGGCATTCGAAACGCAGGCTTTTGGAGATACGACCTTATATCCTGATGTTTTGGAAAATTGTATGAGCACCTCGTTCTCACATATTTTTCAGGGGGGATATTCTGCGGGTTATTACAGTTATAAATGGGCAGAAGTTTTAGATGCCGATGCCTTCGCTTATTTTAAGGAGCAAGGAATTTTCGATAAGACAGTCGCGAAGAAATTTAAAGAGTATGTTCTTTCGCAGGGCGGAACTCAAGATCCGATGGAATTGTACATTAAATTTAGGGGTCAGAAACCTAATCCGGATGCATTATTAAAGCGTGCAGGATTGTTGAAGGAGTAATTTACCAAAATAGTGTTAGTCATGAACTTAAAATAAACTTTCATTTTTTTCTGAAAGTTTAATAATTATATTATATATTTGTGCTATGAATTACGAAGAAGCTAAAAATAAATTTATTAGTACATGGGGCTCACTTGGAACTCTTTGGGGAATTAATAAAGCAATGGCACAAATACATGCTCTGTTATTTATATCCCCCGAACCTCTCACGATGGAAGATATAATGGAGGAACTTGGAATTTCAAGAGGAAATACAAGTATGAATCTTCGGCATTTGATCGAATGGGGAATCGTGTTCAAGGTAAATATGACCGGGGAACGAAAAGAATTCTTTTCAAGTGAAAAAGATGTTACAGAACTATCAAGACAAATAGCTAAGGAGCGCAGTCGTCGAGAAATTCAACCCACTATTAAAGTTTTAAAAGAGGTCTCTTCTATAAAGATGGATGGCACGGAAAAAACTAAAGAATTAATCAAAAAAACGAAGGAGTTATACGAGTTAGCAGATACAGCAGATACCATGTTGCACAAAATCGTAAATCAAGAACAGAATTGGATTACAAAAACCATCGTTAAATTTTTAAAATAATATGCCTACAGGCACTAGAAAGAGAGAGTTACCTCTCTTTTTTTTTAATTACACATATTTCAATTTTTTCTGAAAGTTTAATAATTAAAAAATGAATATACAAATCCCTATTACTTTTGTCATTCTTGCCGGATTAGGTCAAATGCTCACAGCAATTGTTTATCCCTATATGCGACACAACATTTTGTATTGGTTCGAAGACCTTAAAAATTTGAGTCCTTTAAATGAAGCCATCGCCAAAACTTACGGTTTCTACATCCAAGCTATCAACTTTTCTTTTGGTTTGTTAACCATTTTACTCGCTCAAGAATTACTAATTCCCGGAAAACTATCGGCCGCGATTACCGGCTTCATTTCAATTTATTGGATAGGTAGAATAACGTTTCAACTCCAAAGCTATTCATTCAAGATGCTAGAAAATATGAAGTATTACAAACTCGGTATTTGGAGCATGAATTTACTCATAACGTATTTTGCGCTCATTTACACACTTATATTTATAAATAACTTAATTGGAATACTATGAAAAAGTTAGTTATCGCTGGAGGCAGTGGTTTTTTAGGCGAAGTCTTAATTGAATATTTCAAAAACACCGTTGATCATATCTATATTTTAACCCGAAGTAAAATGGCAGATAAGGAGAACGTTAGTTTTGTAAAATGGGATGCCGTAAATTTAGGTAATTGGAAAAATTGTCTAAACGATGTCGACGTTCTCATTAACCTCACTGGAAAATCTGTTGATTGCAGATACGACACTTATAATAAAAAGGCCATCTTGTCTTCAAGATTAGAGTCGACTCGAGTTTTAGGGGAGGCCATCAAAACACTAAACAAACCACCAAAAACCTGGATAAATTCGTCAACTGCTACCATTTATAGACACTCACTTGATGTGGAAATGGACGAATTCTCAGGAGAAATTGGAGAAGGGTTTTCGGTGGAAGTTGCTAACGCTTGGGAAAAGGAATTCTTTAGTTTTAGCTTTTCACAGACAAGACAAGTAGCCCTGCGCACCTCAATTGTATTCGGAAAGAATGGTGGAGCGTTGCAACCTATAAAAAAACTAACAATGTTAGGATTTGGAGGTGCGCAAGGAAATGGCGATCAAAAGGTTAGTTGGATCCACGAATTAGATTTTGCTCGTGCTGTATCACATATTATTGACAATATCCTAATTTCGGGTCCAATAAATATTGTTTCACCTAAACCAACAACTAATCGGATCCTAATGAAAACTATTCGGAAACAACTAAATATTCCATTTGGAATACCAATGGGTGAAAGAATCTTGAATATTGGAGCACGGCTCATCAATACTGAAACAGAACTTATTCTCAAGAGCAGAAATGTGATTCCTAAGAAGTTAACCGATTCTGGATTTAATTTCGAATTTAAAACATTAGATTCTGCAATTGCTAATCTTCTAGAAAAAAGTAAATGACTCAAATTTTATTACACACCAAGATTTGTGCTCCTATTGAAGAAGTGTTTAATCTTTCAAGGAGCATAGATTTTCATCTGAAATCGGCCAAACAAACTAATGAATCTGTTATTTCAGGTAAAAGTAAAGGACTCATTAATTTGAATGAAACCGTGACTTGGCGGGGAAAACATTTTGGTTTTAATTTAAAACATACAAGCAAGATTACGCAACTAAACCATCCCAATTCCTTCACCGACCTAATGATAGAAGGACAATTTAAATATTTTATTCATCAGCATTTATTCTTCGAAAAAGATTATGGAACTCTTATGGTCGATATTATAAAATATAAAACACCTTATGGTTACTTCGGAAGGCTCTTTGATTCGGTTCTTTTAAAATCTCATTTAACACAATTCTTATCAACTCGAAACACGGTGATCAAAATTGAGTTAGAAAAAAACCCCATTTCATAGAATGAGGTTTTTTTAATAACATCTCCTACAAATCTATTTTAAGACGATCTTTTTTGAATATTTCGTGTTTCTTTCCGAAGAAAAAGAAACAACGTACACTCCGGCGCTTAATTCTTGCAGTGACACCAAACCTTTTTTATCTGAAATTGAATCTACGAATGCTCTTCTACCTTGCATATCGAATAGTTCGATTCCCGTAAAATTATGGTCTGCCCCTGAAAGGTCATAAAATAACGTTCCATTTTCTACGGTTACAAATATTGAATTTAACGTAGGCTCATCTACCGTTAACACCACACTACTTTTAGCCGTTTCTACCAAATACTCTACGCATAATTTTGCGAATTTAGTTGCGTGGTCTGCGGTTCCCGTGAGACTATATGTATCGTTGCTGGTATGAATATTTGGATTATGTTGCCCAAAACTAGCCTCAAAAGGAAAGGATGCCATAAAACCTTCGTTTGTCCAACTCGCATGATCTGAACAACCATAGTTACAAATTGAAGTTCCATAAGAAATCTGATGAGGACCGGAATTGTTGTAATGATCTGCCAGCTGCATTAAAAAGGCATTTAGTGAACCGTCGGTATGATCGGTTATAAAAGAAACATCGTTTGCAGAGCCGTTGTAATTTGTCATATCGAATTGTACCACCGATACCACTTCTATATTATTAATACTGTATTCCTGAGCGATCTCTGCCGAACCTACCAGCCCAATTTCTTCGGCAGCGTATGCCATAACTTCAATGGACTTTTTAGGCACAAAGCCTACTTCAAAAAGTGATCGCACGGCTTCGGTCATGGTGGCAATGCCCGAGGCATCGTCATCCGCACCCGGCGCATCGTTATTACTGGGATTGGCCGTAGAATCTAAATGTCCGCCAACGATCACAAATTCATCGGGAGTATCTGCCCCTTCAATGGTCATAATTACAGACGGCATATTCGTATTGACGTGGTTAAAGAGTCTCACACTCACATCGGTTCTCCCGTATGCAGCGGCCATCGTTTCCCATTTTGTCTTTAAATCGTTGGCAGCTTGTGTTGCAGAAGGGCGATTGTGATAGCGAGTTCCGTAATTTTCTAATTGAAGAATATGATTCTCGATGTTCTGAGTGTTTATTACGCCTAGCGTTTCATTTACGACAGCGTCTTCGGTAATTGAAAAAGCCATTCGGTTGTTGGAAACAGGTTTTACGTCTCTTCCAATACTTTGCAATGCCTGATCTCTAGTAGCTTTAAAAATATAGCCCGGTCCGTGAACTAAAATACGATCATGCAATTCGTGCCCGGCAGTTGGTGACATATAAACCGCAGCTTCATTTCGTTTTGTTTCCAAAATTTCAATTTCATTTGGCAAGTCTTTTTTTAATTCTAGCGCATCCTGAATTGCCATAGTCGCATAGAACCTGTCTTGTTCTTGTGCTGTAACACTTAAAGTTACAAGAAAAAAACAAATAAGTTTTAATAATTTCATCATCAATAAATTAATGGGATTAACCTTTCAAAGTTACCATATTAAATCGAAACGTTAATGAAAAAACAATAACTGTTATACTATGAAGAAACTTTATTATTTTTGAACTTATGTCCACAAATTCATTAGATCCAAAAACCTGGGTTGATAAGTATTCTAATTACCTTTATAATTACACAATTGTTCGTGTGAACGATCACGAAATCGCTCAGGATTTGATTTCTGAAACTTTCTTAGCCGGATTAAAGTCGAAAGACAATTTTAAAGGTGAAGCAAGCGAACGCACTTGGCTTATTTCAATTCTGAAACGAAAAATAATTGATTATTATCGCAAGATCAATTCGAACAAAGGAAAAGCCGAAGTAAGAATTAATTATAATAGCGACGAAGCTGAAGGAGACTGGTTGGAAGAACGAGTAAGTGACCCCTATGATAAAACGGCAGAGGATACTATGGAAAATGAAGAGTTAGGTATCGCCATTTATAATTGTCTGGACACACTAAATGAAAAACAGGCTACGATCTTTAGAATGAAAACTATGGATGGTTTCGACACCGAAGCCATTTGTAATGAATTTAATATCACACCGTCTAATCTTTGGGTAATTATTCACAGGGCACGAAAAGCTATGGCAGAATGTCTGGAACAAAAATGGTTTAAGTAATTATGAGTATGCGATTAAAGTGCGAAGAGGCAAACATGATTTGCGATAAAAATCAGTACAAAGAAGCTAGCTTTTGGGAAAAGGTTAGATTGAACCTTCATTTAATATTTTGCAGACTATGTAGACGATACTCGTCAAATAATATGAAACTTACTAAAGCCATTAAGAATGTTGAATACAAATCTATGTCACAAGACGAGAAACAAGTGTTGAAAGAGCGAATTCAACAGGAAATCAATAAATAGTAGTTTTAGAAAATCAAAATTCAAAAGAAATTTTCTATATAACAAAAGAGAACATACCACACTATTGGTATGGCTTCTACCCAAAACGAGGCGTAATATTTAGCTTGCTTGGTTCTAGAAAATACTAAGAAACCGGCAGTTAAGATGCTTACCAAAAAAAGACTGAGATAGTACCCAAAACCTACATCCTCCTTAAAAAGTTCTAACAGCAAAACAAACCCCAGGGTAACCGTTCCCGCTATTTTTACATTCCGAATACCAATTAATTGTGGGAGTGTTTTTAATAAAGGAGCATCGTACGGCACATCTCTAATCTCAAAAGGAATTGTAAGTACTATTACCAAGAGTAATCTTTGAATAAAGGTTATGAGAGAGTCTTCACACACACCTGCGTTCGCTGCTACCAAAGGCAATATCACAGTAATACCTGCCCAGACTAATCCTACGATAACAATTTTAATCCCCGCTATGGTTCGCAGGTTTTTATGCTTCAGAAGTGGGACAGCATAGAAAAAAGTCAAGGCTCCAAACCCGGCTGCAGCCCAAACTACCCGAAGGGGCACTGTAAATAAAAAGTAGACCGTCATTCCGAAGCAGAGAAAAGAAAAAATCTGGATACTTTTCAACGAATTGGTAAGGCTTCGATGATGCAATCCTGCAATTTTTGCGTACTTAACAAAATTATACGCACTAATCGTTCCGAAGAAAATAAAGAAATACAGGTTTTTACTAATCGCTAGACTAAATTCTATCACAGTGATCAATGTAAGAGCGGTAACAGCTAGTGCCACATGAATACTACTGTTTATGTAGAATTTAAAACCGCTCTTAAGTAGCTTCATAGTACAAAAATAGTTAAAGTGTTTATAACCCAATCTTTTAGTTGAAAAGTTATGCTTTAGGGAGGGTAAAAACACTCAAATTTTCCTTTTAAATATGTAATTTTGCACCGCATCAAAGGACACTTGATTAGAGTGTTCGGGTTTGACACAAAAATTAACTTTATCCCCGCTTGTGCGGTCAACATTATGAATACAGATTCTTTCGCGCTTAGACATATTGGTCCTAGAAGAAGCGACCTTCCGGAAATGCTAAAAACAGTAGGAGTAGACTCTATGGAACAACTTATTTCGGAAACGATTCCTGATGAAATAAGATTAAATAACGAACTTGAATTAGACACTGCCCTATCTGAAAATGAGTATCTGGAGCATATTACCGACTTAGCTTCTAAGAATGTCGTTTTCAAAACATATATTGGCTTAGGTTACAATCAATCCATTACACCACCGGTGATTCAGAGAAATATACTTGAAAATCCGGGTTGGTATACCGCTTATACACCGTATCAGGCAGAGATCGCTCAAGGCAGATTAGAAGCCTTGCTCAATTTCCAGACTATGGTAACAGATTTGACTGGAATGGAGTTGGCAAACGCATCTTTATTAGATGAGGCAACTGCAGCAGCAGAAGCAATGGCGTTATTATTCGCCGTTCGCGAGCGGGAGCAAAAGAAAAATGGAGCCGTTAAGTTTTTTGTTTCTGAAGAAGTCCTTCCGCAGACCCTATCATTGTTAAAAACACGATCAACTCCTTTAGGGATTGAATTGGTGGTAGGAAATCATGAAACTTTTGATTTTTCTGAAGATTTCTTCGGAATATTACTTCAATATCCGGGAAGAACCGGAACGGTTTATAATTTCGAAGAATTTATTCCGAAAGTAAAAGCAGCCAATTTGAAGGTTGCCGTTGCGGCAGATATTCTGTCATTAGTTAAACTGGAGTCTCCCGGAACCTTTGGTGCCGATGTGGTTGTAGGAACTACACAACGATTTGGAATTCCACTTGGTTATGGTGGTCCGCACGCGGCTTATTTCGCTACAAAAGAAGCGTATAAAAGAAGTATTCCCGGTCGTATAATTGGAGTTACCAAAGATATGAACGATAACCGTGCTTTGCGAATGGCTTTGCAAACTCGTGAACAACATATTAAGAGAGATAAAGCAACTTCTAATATTTGTACTGCACAAGTACTTTTAGCGGTTATGGCAGGAATGTATGCTGTTTACAACGGACCAAAAGGTCTGGAACATATCGCGTCTAAGGTTCATAACACTACGGCAACTCTAGCCAACGCCTTAGAGAAGCTAGGATACTATCAGGCGAACGAATACTACTTCGATACAATTGCTATTAAGGCGGACCCTAAAAAGATCAGACCTTTGGCAGAATCAAAATTGATCAATTTTTACTATCCGGATTCCGAAACGGTTTCAATTTCCATTAATGAAACTACAACTCTTAAGGATCTCAATAAAATTGTTAGTGTTTTTGCCGAAACGGCGAATAAAGAAACATTCGAAATAAAAGAACTAAGTACCGGGAACAAGATTCCGAAGGAAGTTGCCAGAAAAACTGAATTTTTAACAAGCGAAGTCTTTAATTCATATCATAGTGAAACTGAATTAATGCGATACATTAAAAAATTAGAGCGTAAAGATCTTTCACTAAATCACTCTATGATCGCCTTAGGATCGTGTACTATGAAACTAAACGCTGCTGCAGAAATGTTACCTCTAAGCGACCCACAATGGGGTAATATGCACCCTTTCGTACCTATTGAACAAGCCGAAGGATATCAGTTAATGCTAAAAAAACTGGAAGATCAGCTAACCGAAATCACCGGGTTCGCAGGAACTTCATTGCAACCAAATTCGGGAGCGCAAGGAGAATATGCCGGATTAATGGTCATTAGAGCGTATCATGAATCTCGAAATGAAAGTCATAGAAATATTTGCTTAATTCCGTCATCTGCTCATGGAACTAACCCTGCAAGTGCTGTAATGGCTGGAATGCAAGTGGTTGTAACCAAGGCTAGTGACAACGGGAATATTGATGTGGACGATTTAAGAGAAAAGGCAGAGAAATACAAGGACAACCTTGCTGCACTCATGGTTACCTATCCATCTACTCACGGTGTATACGAATCGGCAATTCGTGAAATTACAAGTATCATACATGAGAATGGTGGACAAGTTTATATGGACGGAGCTAATATGAATGCTCAGGTAGCTTTAACGAATCCGGGAGCGATTGGCGCCGATGTATGTCATTTAAATTTACATAAAACATTTGCTATTCCTCATGGAGGTGGTGGTCCGGGTGTTGGACCCATATGTGTAGCGAAACAATTAGTGCCTTTCTTACCTACCAATCCAATAATAAAAACCGGAGGAGATAAGGCGATCACGGCTATTTCGGCAGCTCCCTGGGGAAGCTCATTAGCATGCTTAATTTCTTATGCTTATATAAGTATGCTGGGAATGGAAGGTTTGAAAAAATCTACACAATATGCAATTCTGAATGCTAATTACATTAAAGAAAGACTGAATGGGCATTTCGATGTGCTATACACCGGGGAAAGAGGTCGTGCAGCCCATGAGATGATCATAGATTGCAGACCGTTTAAAGAATTTGGAATTGAAGTAACCGATATTGCGAAACGCCTTATGGACTACGGTTTTCACGCTCCTACAGTTTCTTTTCCTGTAGCCGGAACAATGATGATCGAACCCACCGAAAGTGAAAGTAAACAAGAACTGGATAGATTTTGTGATGCGATGATCTCTATTCGCAGAGAAATTGATGCAGCTCATAAGGGTGATGCTAACAATGTATTAAAAAATGCACCACATACGCTGGAAATGCTAACTACAGACACATGGATCTTCCCTTATAGTCGCGAAGAAGCTGCATTTCCATTAGACTACCTTCGCGAAAATAAATTTTGGCCTTCGGTACGAAGAGTGGATGATGCCTATGGGGATCGAAATCTAATCTGTACCTGCGAACCTATTGAAGCATATATGGAAGCTTAATGAATAAAATGAGCATGGCGCGACTTTTCATGGAAAAGTCGCGCCATATTTTATCTTATTAAAGATTTAAGGATTAGCTATTTATAAGACTTTTAATTATCAAATAAATAATCATAATCGGTAATTTTTAAGAATCGTTTAAAATGTTATGATTTCCGTTACAGTAGTGTTGTCACCTAATACGTTTTGCGTATTTTTATCAAAAAATTAAAAATGAGCGTTATTATTACAGGCACCGGAAGTTATATCCCTAGCGGAATTGCCAGAAACGATCAGTTCGAAAATCACAATTTTTATACTGAAGATGGATCTCGTTTTAATCACGAGAATGAGGTGATCATAGAAAAGTTTAAAGCAATTACGGGTATTGCTGAAAGACGTTATATACAAGAAAATTTAACTACATCCGATATAGCTTCGTATGCTGCCGAAAGGGCGATCGTAGATGCCGGAATTGACAAAGAAGAGCTTGATTATATTATTGTTGCTCATAATTATGGAGATGTAAAATACGGAGCTCAACAGAGTGATACTGTCCCCAGTATTGCATCCAGAGTGAAACATATTCTTAAGATCAAGAATCCGTCGTGTGTTGGATACGACGTATTATTTGGTTGTCCCGGTTGGATCGAGGGAGTGATACAGGCGAATGCTTTTATTAAATCGGGTATTGCCAAAAAATGTCTTGTGATTGGTGCTGAAGCATTATCCCGAGTGGTAGATCAGCACGATCGGGATTCTATGATCTATAGCGATGGCGCCGGAGCCGTAGTTCTGGAAGTTTCCGAAGAAAATAAAGGTGTAATAACTCATAAGAGTGCGACCTTCACCTATGATGAAGCTCATTTTATCTATTTTGGAGAATCGAACAATCAAGAGTTAACCGATGCCCGCAGGTATATTAAAATGTACGGTCGGAAAATTTATGAATTTGCTTTAAGCAATGTTCCCGATGCGATGAAAGCATGTTTAGACGAAAGTGCTTTCTCCATTCATGACTTGAAAAAGATCTTTATTCATCAAGCTAATGAGAAAATGGATGAAGCGATTATCAAAAGATTCTACGGCTTATACGAAGAAACTCCTCCGGAAGGTGTCATGCCAATGACCATCAATAAACTAGGTAATTCTAGTGTCGCTACAGTGCCTACTTTATACGATTTGGTACGTAAGGGAGAAATGGAAGGTCAGGAAATAAATGAAGGCGATGTGATTATGTTTGCGAGTGTAGGGGCCGGGATGAATATTAATGCTATCGTTTACAAAGCTTAAGATGTACGAGGGAAAATATCCAAAGAAACGATATCGCCACACACTTAATTTTTTAAAAGAACATATTTCTAAAGAGGAAACTATATTAGATCTGGGAGTAGCTAATCCTTTTTCTGAAATACTTCTGAAAGAAGGTTTTAAGGTCACCAATACTAAGGGTGAAGATCTGGATCTGGATACAGCGGTAGTTAAAACCGATAATTTTGATGTGGTTACAGCCTTCGAAATTTTTGAGCATCTGGTATCACCTTTCAACGTCCTAAATGATATCAAGGCCAATAAACTGGTTGCCTCTATCCCTTTAAAATTGTGGTTTGCTTCTGCTTATAGAAGTGAAACCGATAAATGGGATCGTCATTACCACGAATTTGAAGATTGGCAATTTGACTGGCTTTTAGAGAAAGCCGGGTGGAGGATTAAAAAATCTGAAAAATTTACGAATCCGGTTAAAAAAATAGGTATTCGCCCTATTTTGAGAAGATTTACACCCCGATATTATTTGGTTTATGCCGAAAGGGTTTCATGAAAGTTTGCATTATCATACCTGTTTACAATGAGGAAGCTTATTTAGAAAAGATGCTTCGTTCTTTAGTCGAACAAACCTTTCGTCCTCATAAAATTGTGATCGTTAATGATAGTTCTACAGATCATACACAAAACATCATAGATTCCTTTGTTGAAAAGTATACAAACTTTGAATCCGTAATCAGCAATTCGAAAGCAGAACATGAACCCGGGAGTAAGGTAGTAAACGCATTTTACAAAGGTTTCGAAACTCTTAAGTTAGATTTCGACCTTATTGGTAAGTTTGACGGAGATATTATTCTTCCAAAGGATTATATTGAAAAGACAATTACTTTATTTACTTCAGATAAACAAGTTGGTATTGCAGGTGGAAATCTGTATATCGAAGATAAAGGAACTTGGATCTATGAAGCTATTTCAGAAAAAGATAAGGTTAGAGGTCCTATTAAGTTATATAGAAGGGAGTGCTTCAACATGATTGGCGGTTTAAAAAGATCGATTGGTTGGGATACGGTAGACGAATTGCTGGCAAAATATCATGGTTGGAAAGTTGTAACAGACCCATCACTTCACGTAAAACACCTAAAACCAACCGGAAAGGTATATTCGAAAGCCTCAAAATACAAGCAAGGTGAAGCTTTTTACAAGATGCGATACGGAATTCTACTAACGCAAATTGCTTCAGCAAAGCTCGCGCTGAAAAAAAACGATTTTTCTTTCTATTTCGATTGTATTCGTGGGTTTAATAAGGCAAAAAGAAGAAACCTGCCTTTAATTGTTTCCGAAGAAGAAGGCGAATTTATTAGAAATTTACGTTGGGAAGGTATAAAAAAGAAAATCCTCTAAGCAATAACTTATTCTTAACTTTAAAAGTTTCCGTTCTTCGTACTTTTGCAGAAATTTTTATAGAAAACCATGAAATCTACCATCAAGCTCCTCTCTATCCTACTCAGTATTTCTGTGCTTTGTGTTTCGTGTGCTACTACACAAACTCACGATTCATCAACCATTGAATCAAAAACACAGTTACTCAAAGAAAAAAAACCAAAAAATATCATTCTTCTTATTGGCGACGGGATGGGCCTAAGCGAAGTTTCGGCTAGTTTGTATTATCAGGACAAACCTTCAAATTTTGAACGATTTACAACGATCGGATTAATAAAAACATCGGCTTCAAGTGACTTGATAACCGACTCGGCAGCAGGGGCAACGGCTTTCGCATCGGGTGTGAAAACTTATAATGGTGCAATTGGTGTTGATAAGGACACTACAGCCGTTGAAACAATCATCGAACAATTACATAAAAAGAATATTGCCACCGGGATTATATCAACATCTTCTGTCGTTCACGCTACTCCGGCCAGTTTTTACGCACACACCAAGTCGCGGAGAATGTATGAGGAAATTGCAACTTTCTTACCGGATTCCGGAATTGATTTTATAGCAGGTGGCGGATTAGATTTTTTCAACAAACGAAAAGATAAAAAAGATTTTATAGCTCAATTAAATGCCAATGGATATGAAGTCACTACTTCAGTTTTACCAAAAATGGTTTCTGAAATTTCTTCGGAAACGAAAAGAACAAAACGGGCAATCCTGCTGGCGCCAAACGGAATGCCAAAGATGATGGAAGGCAGAGGAGATTTTCTTCCCGAAGCGACAAAGTTGGCTTTACATGATCTGGCATCTAACCAAGAAGGCTTTTTCCTTATGGTAGAAGGTTCGCAAATAGATTGGGGTGGTCATGACAATGATGCCGAATACCTCATTAGTGAACTATTAGATTTTGATAAGACCATAGGAGTAGCACTGGATTTCGCCAGAGAAAACAGAGAAACCTTAGTGGTCGTAACCGCCGATCATGAAACCGGCGGATTTACACTAGGTTCAGACAGAGGTGATTATAACAATATTAAACCAACTTTTTCTACCGATGGTCATTCGGCAACGATGATCCCTGTTTTTTCGATGGGGCCTGGTGAGACGCTTTTTGGAGGGGTGTATGAGAATACCGAAATTTATCACAAAATGAAAGCATTGTTTTCAGAAAACTAAGTGCCTCAAAAAAGTTGAAAGTTTAAAATGCAATGTTTAATTTCGTTACCTTAGCGGAAGTTATTCCAATATGAAATACTTAGAAGATATAGGTTCTTATTTTTTAATGATTAAGAGGGTTTTTAGCAGCCCGACCAAAACTTCTGTACTAAAAGAACTTATATTCAAGGAGATCGATGATCTTATTATTGGTTCATTGGGTATTGTCGCCTTTATTTCTTTCTTCGTTGGAGGTGTTGTTGCAATTCAAACCGCTCTTAATATTGACAATCCTTTAATTCCAAAGTATCTGGTAGGATTTGCTACCCGACAATCAATTGTCTTAGAATTTGCTCCAACTTTTATCTCGATTATCATGGCAGGTAAGGTTGGCTCTTTTATCACCTCGAGTATAGGGTCTATGAGAGTAACAGAGCAGATCGATGCGCTTGAAGTGATGGGAATAAACTCGCTGAATTATTTGGTTTTTCCGAAGATAGTAGCGCTGTTATTTTACCCTTTTGTAATAGCGATCGCCATGTTCTTAGGAATACTTGGAGGTTGGGTTGCAGGTGTATATGGTGGATTTAGCACCTCAACCGAATTTGTACAGGGTCTGCAACAAGATTTTATTCCTTTTCATGTCATATACGCATTCATCAAAACCTTTATTTTTGCCTTTATACTCGCCACTGTACCTTCATGGCAAGGGTTTTATATGAAAGGTGGTGCTCTTGAAGTAGGTAAAGCCAGTACAAATTCATTTGTGTGGACCAGTGTACTTATTATTCTCGCAAATTATATTGTCACTCAACTATTGTTAAGCTAATGATTAGAGTAGAAAACGTTAAAAAAAGGTTTGGAGAAGAAGAAATTCTGAAAGGGATCTCTACAACCTTTGAAAAGGGTAAAACTAATCTAATTATTGGTCAGAGTGGTAGCGGCAAAACAGTACTTCTGAAGTCACTCCTGGGTTTATTCAAGCCGGAAGAAGGAAGGATTTATTATGAAGATAAGGCGATTCAGGATATGGATGAGGAAGAACAACGAATCCTTAGAGAAGAAATTGGGATGCTCTTTCAAGGTGGAGCCCTCTTCGATTCTATGAATATTGAAGAAAACGTTATGTTTCCGCTTCGTATGTTTACCAATCAGAAGAAGAGTGAAATGTTAGAACGAGTAAATGAGGTCCTGAGTCGTGTAAACCTTGAAAATGTAAATAAAAAATATCCCGCAGAAATATCGGGTGGAATGCAAAAAAGAGTTTCAATTGCACGAGCTATCGTAAACAAACCCAAATATCTCTTCTGCGATGAACCCAACTCCGGTCTGGACCCTAAGACCGCCACGGTTATAGACAATTTAATTCAGGAGATCACCCACGAATACAATATTACGACTGTTGTTGTGACTCACGATATGAATTCGGTGATGGAAATTGGAGAAAATATTGTGTTTCTTAAAAATGGTGTTTTAGTCTGGCAAGGAACGAAAGAGGATATTTTTAGTACTGATAATGCCGACGTAACTAACTTTGTTTATTCCTCAGATCTTTTCAAAAAGATTAGGGATATTCAAATAAAGGAGAAGTGATTTTTACCACTTAACTTTATGCAAATCAAATAATTTACCATACTTTTATTTTCTTAAATTTATTTCAACATGAAAAAACATCTACTTTTTGGTGCTGTATTTTTAATTAGCAGTACTTTATTTGCACAAGTATCTTTCACTAATCAGAACAACTTAATCGGTAATTTTACAGATCATTCTGAGGTCGCTGTCGATATGAATGGTGACTATCTCGATGATTATGTTCGGGTATCGCTCAATGGAATTGGTATCGATTATCAGTTGGCAGATCAAACCTTTAATTCAGTTTGGATCCCTATGACAATTGAAAACGTTCCTAACTGGAGTATCGCAGCCGGAGATCTTAATGGAGACGGATTTAATGATCTTGTTTTAGGAAATGGCTCACGCGTTAGCTTTCTTATAGCAAGTAGCGATGGAACTTCTTATACGCTGCAGGACAAGCCCGAATTTATTTTCTCACAGCGTTCAACGATGGCAGATATAGATAATGATGGAGATCTGGATTCTTTTGTTTGTCATGATATAGACTTAAGTCATCCATACCGAAATGATGGTTCTGGTAACATGAGCCTGGATCAAACCCTCATTCAAACTATTGATGCTCCGGGTAATTATGCAGCGATTTGGGTAGATTACGACAACGATGGTGACATTGATATGTATCTAACGAAATGTAGAGGTGGCGCATCCCCGGGAGACCCATACAGAGATAATGCAATGTACACCAACAATGGCGATGGAACTTTTACCGAAAATGGATTGGACATAGGTATGCGCGATAACGCACAATCCTGGGCTACTGTTTTTGAAGATTTCGACAATGACGGTGACTTCGATGCCTTTATTGTAAATCACGACTTTCAAAATCGCTTTATGTTAAATGACGGAACCGGAAATTTTACTGATATCATTGCAACGACCGGAATTAACGCAAATGATCTTGGAGCCTGGGAAAATCAGGCAGCCGACTTTGACAATGATGGTTTTGTAGATATTTTTTCTGAAATGTCCAGAGAGCTCTACATAAACAACGGTGATCTTACGTTCACCGGTATCGATCTGCCATTTGATGAAGGTGCGATTGGAGATATGAATAATGATGGATTTTTGGATGTTGTAAACGATGGTGATCTTTGGATCAACACCGGAAACGCAAACAACTGGGTTAAAATTGCATTAGAAGGAACAGACAGTAACTTGAATGGTATTGGTGCTCGTGTTCAAATTAATGGAGACTGGGGTTCTCAGATTCGTGAAATTCGTTCAGGACAAGGATTTAGTCATATGAATTCACTTATGGCGCACTTCGGAATTGGTACTAGCACAGTAATCGAAGAAATTATTGTTACATGGCCATCCGGGAATGTAGATCGAATTATCAATCCGGACATCAACACCTCACACGTTATTGTTGAAGGAGAACATCCCTTGGCTATAACTAACTTTGAAATTGAAGGAATTAATGTATATCCTAATCCTACAACCGATATTCTAAACTTTTCTCTTAAAGGTTTAGAAGGTAGCTCTGTTTCTATTATAGATATGAACGGGAAAGTTATCGCCAATAAGACCATTTCAAATTCAAATAATATTGATGTTAATTCGTTAAACAGCGGAGTATATTTCGTCCAACTAGAAGTTGAGAATGAATTAGTGAACTACAAGTTTGTAAAGAATTAATTCTATAAATAATAGAATAAAAAAAGGCTGCGAATGCAGCCTTTTTTTATTGATACTCCAGAACACTAATGGTATCTAATTTCAGTTTAAATTTCAACCATGTTTCTAACCTTTCCAGCTGATCCTTTCTCTCTTTAGTTGAAGTTTCCTTCTTCCATCGAACATTGATAACGGGTAGTGTATCTGTTTCAGTAAAATTAGTTGTTATCTTATTCGAATAACTAAAAGTCTCAATATCTTTATAGTTTATTTTAACCTCTTCACTAAGGTCTTTAAACGGAATATTCTTAATTTTTAAATTGGCGATCTCGTTTTCTAAAAACAATATTCTTTCATCTTTATCTCTAATGGCTTGTTCATTTTTAACATACAGATCTTCTAAAATACCCGCTTTTACTTCCCCGGAAAGTTTTTCGGCAAAGGCACCGCTTTGATCCGTACCCTGATAAATACGAAGGCTGGCATCCTCAAGCCTGTCTGTTTCCTTCAGCTTACCCATCCACGAATTGATGGTCGATTGTGGTACAGGCTGTCCAATTAAATAAACATCTATTGTTTGCGTATCAAAATCCTGAGTAAACTTAACTACTTCGGCACCGTCATACTTCAGTTCGTTGGTCACAAATTCTTTTGTTCTGTTTGTATATAATTGAACATCTAATAAGTTCAGAAATAAAATAACACTAGGCACCATTACTATCAAGGCAATAAGAGATGCCACCTGCGCAATTCGGCGGCGTCTCTTCGAATTTGCATAACGCACCATCGGGAACTTTAATAATTTTGAAACAATAAACGTGGCAAGTGCAATAAATACCGCATTGATCGAGAAAAGATACAAGGCACCGCCTGCATAAGAGATATTACCAATAGCCAAACCATACCCCACAGTACACAAAGGCGGCATCAAGGCAGTAGCAATTGCTACCCCAAAGATCACACTCGCGATCGTACCACTTTTAGTCTTTGCGACTATAAGTCCGAGACCCCCAAAAATCGCCACCAACACATCTAAGATCGTAGGGTATGTTCGTGCGAGGAGTTCGGGCGTCTCTTCAGTGAGTGGAGAAATTTTGAAATACAGAAATGCGGTAAGCACACTCAAGAATACCATTACACCCAGGTTTTGGAGCGATCTTCTCAAGGTTTCTACATCATTAATCGCTACAGAAAGCCCTATACCAACAATTGGCCCCATAAGCGGAGAAATTAACATGGCACCAATTACAACGGCAGTACTGCTCACATTCAATCCAATAGAGGCCACAAAAATTGAAAATATGAGGATCCATGCCGTATGACCTTTAAAGGGAATGTCCTTTTTCACCGCTTCAATAGTAGCATCCCTGTCTGAATCTGTGCGAATGTCAAAGAGTTCTCTCAAAAACTTCTTAACATTAGACCACGTATTTAATCGCGTAGCTTCAAATTCCCCCTCATTAGGGGTAATTTTTATATCATTATTAGTTTCGTCAGTACTCATCCTTATTTATAATTATCCCCAAAGGTATTTGATATTTTATTCAGAAGTTCTTTTATTTCCTGTTCCTTTTTCTTCGGAAAAACCATCAGAACATTTTCTTTATCGACAATAATATAGTCACTTACGCCGTCAACAACAACTAATTTTTCCGAAGCAGTATAAATCATATTATTACGCGCGTCATTTAAATATGACTTTGCTCTTACAATAGCATTGTCTGAAGTATCTTTTTCTAACTTTTCATGTAATGCCCCCCAGGTTCCAAGATCATTCCAGTCGAAAGTGGCTTTTCTCACAAAAACATTATTGGCTTTTTCCAGTATTCCATAATCTATTGAAATGTTTTCTGCCAACTTATAATTTTCATCTATAAATTCTTTTTCTTCCGAAGTATTATAAACCGGCACACCCTCTTTAAAAAGAGCGTGCATTATGGACATATTCTTTTCGAATGCAGCCGTTATACTTTTCACACTCCAGATAAAAATTCCCGCATTCCAAAGAAAATTCCCGGCCGCTAAAAATTCTTTCGCAGTCTCATAATCCGGTTTTTCACGAAATTGTACTACCTTTTTTATTTTAGAAAGGTCACTCTTTTCACTTTCAATGTATCCATAGCCGGTATTGGGAAAAGTAGGTTCAATTCCTAAAGTCAATAACATGTCCTCCCGTTGAGCGGCATCAAAACAGGCCTGAATATCATTAGCAAATGCAACTTCATCTTCTATCCAATGATCACTTGGAGCAACCAACATAAGGGCATTGGGATTCTCTTTTTTGATCTTTAAGGCCGATAGAAGAATACAAGGTGCCGTATTTCGCATTTCCGGTTCTAAAACGACCTGTTCTGCACTAATAGCAGGAAGTTGTTCAAGTGTAATATCTATATATCGCTCATTAGTGAGGATAAGAATATTTTCTGAAGGAATTAATTTATTTAATCGACTAAAAGTTTTTTGTAACAGAGTTTGTCCGGTCCCAAGCATATCGTGAAATTGCTTTGGAAATCTGGTCGTACTTACAGGCCAAAACCGAGATCCGATTCCTCCTGCCATTATAACTGCATAATAATCTTTATTCATAACCTTTATTGTTCAAATCAAACTTTCCACTTCAGCATTTGGGTTAAAAAGATATACTCTTCCGGTAGCTATTTCTATACATTCATACCTTTTTACTCGTTTATTTCCTCGCTTAAAAATCTTACCGTTGTAAAGTCGGAAATTACCCCCTAGTGGTATTTCAAATATATAGCTTTTATCGTTTGGAGGATCATACTGTTTTAATGCTAAAGACAATCTTGTATCGGTATCACTCGAAGCTTTTGGATTCTTAAAATGTAACGCCAGCAAAGGCAATAAGTTATTCGGAAAAACCTCCGGTCTTAAAAAAGGAAGCATTAATTGTTGAAATGTAAATTTCCACTCCTTACCGTGCGGTTTAATTTTCCTGCCGTACTTTTGAAACGCTACTAAATGAGCAATTTCGTGAATTAGTGTAATTAAAAATCTATAATTATTGAGATTAGCATTCACAGTGATTTGATGCTGCCCATCGGGCATTTTCCTATAATCGCCATGCCGGGTTACCCGCTCATTTACGATCTTCAGGTGAATATTATTAAGTTTTATTAACTCGAAAACCGGCTTTACTGCAATATCAGGAATATATCTACCAAGTACTTCGTTCATATTTTACGGAGTTGAACTTGAAACTTGCAATATTTTACCGTTGTAAAACTTATTCCCGTTTAGAGAGAAATCCATTATATAATTTGCCATTTCTAAAGCAGTTAATGGTGCCTCATAACCGGGAAATGCTTCATTGAGCATCTCTGTTTGCACAGCGCCAAGCGCTAAAGCATTAAACGACGGTCCACTTTCTTTATACTCCTCGGCGAGCAGTTCGGTAAGCGTAAGAACAGCCCCTTTACTACTGCTATAGGCGCTCAATCCGGGAAATTTTACACTACCTTGTACTCCGCCCATACTGCTTATAGTGAGAACATGGCTTTCCTTTCCCATAAAAGGTATCATTGCCTGAGTAAGAGCGGCAACCCCAAACACATTTACATCGTATACTTTTTTAAAGGTTTGTATATCTATTTCTGAAAATGGGGCATTTACTAAAAGACCCGAGTTATGAATAAGTACATCTACCTTCTGCCACTCCTTTTTTACAAATTCTGAAACCATGGAGATATCTGAAGCATTTGTTATATCGAAAGGAAATGAAGTACACCTTTCTAATTCAAGCTCCTCGACAGGCTTTGAGTTTCGCGACAATGCCAAAACGTTATGGCCCGCTTCAGATAACAGTTTAATCAATTGGAACCCTATACCACGACTAGTCCCGGTAACGATAATATTTTTCATATTTTTAAAGATACATAAATCCCGCTATTTCCATGAATCTGAAAATAGCGGGATCATTTATAATTTAAATTCCTGATGTAATGTTACACAAACATTGTCACCGGATTTTCAATATAATTTCTGAGCGTCTGTAAAAATTTTGCTCCCGTTGCGCCATCCACAGTTCGATGATCACACGCTAAAGTAACTGTCATCGTATTCCCAACGGCAATGGCTCCATTCTTTACAACCGGCTTCTGAATGATAGCTCCAACCGATAAAATTGCGGAGTTCGGAGAATTGATGATAGAGGTAAACTCCTTGATACCAAACATCCCTAAATTAGAAACTGTAAAAGTACTCCCTTCCATTTCCTGAGGTGTAATCTTTTTGGTACGAGCTTTTTCTGCTAACGCTTTAACCTGACTCCCAATTTGCGAGAATGTCATTTGATCAGCGAATTTTAAAACAGGAACCAACAACCCTTCATCTACCGCTACTGCAACTCCCACGTGAATATGCTTTGCAATTCGCGTTACATCGCCCGTCCACTGACTATTAACCTGAGGATGTTTTCGCAACGCCATTGCACATGCCTTTACGATCATATCGTTGAAGGATATTTTTACGTTCGGATCACTGTTTATAGCTGTTCTGGAAGCAATAGCATTGTCCATATCCAACTCTATGGTAAGATAGTAATGTGGCGCAGTAAATTTCGATTCTCCCAGTCGCTTAGCAATTGTCTTTCGCATTTGAGAATTCTTGATCTCCTCAAAACTTTCTTCACCCACCGGAGTATATGCCAGACCTCCCGCTTGACCGGGCTGATAATTTTCTATATCACTCTTTACTATTCTTCCATTTTCCCCGCTTCCTTTGATCAAGTTCAAACTAATTCCTTTATCCTCTGCCATTTTCTTGGCCAGAGGGGAAGCGAATATTCGACCACCGTCATTTGTAGTTTTTTGCTGAGTGTTTTTTTCTACTAGTTCACTCGCCGATTTGTTTTCTTTCTTTTCTTCGGAATTAGATGTAGCTTCTTTTTTAGCTTCGGAAGGTTTTTCCTTCTCTTTTTTAGGTTCCGATTTTGCTGAGGCATCTGAAACACCTGAAACATCGGTTCCCTTAGGACCAATAATAGCAAGTAGTGCATCTACTTTAGCCGTCTCACCTTCGGCAATACCTATTTTAAGTAGTGTTCCGGAGTAGAATGATTCAAACTCCATAGTGGCTTTATCTGTTTCGATCTCCGCCAGAATATCCCCCTCTTCAACTTTATCACCTTCCTTTTTTAACCAGCTTGCCACGGTTCCTTCTTCCATAGTATCACTTAAACGTGGCATCGTAATTACTTCAACACCTTCAGGAAGCGATGAGGCTTCAGAATCACCGGATGATGTTTCAGAAGTTTCAGAATCGTTTTGGTCATCAGATTTCTCCTCCGCTTCATCAGCTTTTGGAGCTTCTTTACTTTCCGAAGAAGACTTTTTCGAAGAAACAGAACTTCCATTTATCAAATCGGAAATATCTTCTCCTTTTTCACCAATAATTGCCAAAAGCACATCAACCGGAGCTGTATCACCTTCCTCAACACCTATATGTAGCAAGACTCCTTCGTGAAAAGATTCGAACTCCATAGTAGCCTTATCGGTTTCGATTTCTGCAAGGATATCTCCTTCTTCAATTTTATCGCCTACCTTTTTAAGCCATTTTGCCACGGTTCCTTCTTCCATAGTGTCGCTTAAACGCGGCATGTTGATTACTTCTGCCATAATAGCTTATAATTTATGTGGTAAAAATGGATAATCTTTTTGTTCATAAACAGCGTCATACATTACATTTTTCTCAGGATATGGAGATTCTTCTGCAAATTTTTCACATTCGCTCACCATTTCTTTAACGCGTTTATCGATCTTCTTTATTTCGGCTTCGGTCGCCCATTTCTTTTCATATATCTTATGAAGCACGTATGAAATAGGATCCTCTTCTTGTTTTTTAGCAACTTCTTCTTTCGTTCTGTAATGCTGTGCATCACTCATTGAGTGCCCACGATAGCGATAGGTTCTAATTTCTAAGAAAGTTGGTCCATCCCCTCTTCTAGCCCTCGAAATAGCTTCATCCATTTCTTTTGCAACCACTTCGGGTTTCATCCCATCAACAGGTTTACAGGGCATTTCATATCCTAAACCTAACTTCCAAATATCTGTATGATTTGCAGTTCGAGCTACCGATGTTCCCATGGCGTAACCGTTGTTCTCAACGCAAAAAACCACTGGAAGTTTCCACAGCATCGCCAAATTAAAAGTCTCGTGTAGCGACCCCTGGCGTGTTGCTCCATCTCCCATATAAGTTAAGGTAACTGCATCTCGATCGTGATATTTATCGGCAAAAGCAAGTCCGGCACCTAATGGAATCTGACCTCCAACAATACCGTGTCCGCCATAAAAACGATGTTCTTTTGAAAAGATGTGCATTGAACCTCCCAATCCTTGTGAGGTTCCCGTTGCCTTACCGTACAACTCGGCCATTACTCTTTTTGGATCTACACCCATACCAATAGGTTGTACGTGATTACGATACGCAGTGATCATTTTATCTTTTGTGAGGTCCATAGCATGCAAAGCTCCTGCGAGTACGGCTTCTTGTCCGTTATACAAGTGCAAAAACCCTCTTACTTTTTGGTTTATATAAACCTGAGCAAGTTTATCTTCGAATTTACGCCAAAAGAGCATGTTTTCGTACCAGTCCAGATATGTTTTCTTCGTAATTTTTTTCATTATATGCTACGCCCTTAGCGCAGATTCTTTTAATATTTGGTTCAATTTAAGTTAGAATCAAATGTATTGCACGAATAACAAAAATAGTATATTCTATGCATCTACAAAACCCGAAAGGATTAAAAAAGTTACGAAATCGTTATAGGTAGGAGCTATCAAAAATAAGAGGAAGCAAATCCTTAACAGAACCGGACTTTACCACCTTTCCTGACTCGCCCATAAAATAGACTGCAATTGGAGACTTTTGGTTTACTTCATATTCTACTAAAGCCTGTCGGCAGGCTCCACATGGTGGTATAGGAGTGGTTATTTCGTTTTTTAAAGATCTTGCAGAGATCGCTAAAGTGGTGATCGTGCTATTTGGGTAGGTGGCTCCTGCGTGAAACACCGCTACTCGTTCAGCGCATAATCCTGATGGAAATGCTGCGTTCTCTTGATTGTTTCCCAACACTATTTCACCGGATTCCAACCTTAAAGCAGCTCCAACTTTAAAACGTGAATAAGGCGCATAAGCATTTTCACGTGCTTCATGCGCCTTATCCATTAAGTCTTTTACGATTGAGGGAAGTTCCGAAACAGACTCAAAAACTTCTAAATGTGTTTCAATCTTTATTTTTTTCAAATTTCTAGTATTCGTCGTACTCGTCTCCAAATGCGAATGTAAGTCCAAATCGAAGACTTCCTTCTAACGGACTAACAACTTTCGAAGTTGAAAACAAATAAGAAACATCAAATTTTATTGCGGTATACTTAAATCCGGCTCCCAATGAAAGGAATTTTCTTGAACCACTTTCTTCAGATTCATTGAAGTAACCTGCACGGAACGCGAAAGAGTCTTGGTACCAATACTCTGCTCCTAATGCCCATACAAATTCTTTTAACTCTCCACTAAAACCATCCGGATTATCTCCAAAAGACGAGAATATCCCACTAGAGAAACTCTCATTGTAATAGTCATCCTGTCTGTTAATCACCCCATCACCGTTAGAATCGCTAGGTGTTGGCACTAATAATTTATCTACTTCAAGCGAAACACCAACTTTATTATACTCATCCAGAATAAAATCGAATCCACCCCCTAGAGCAAGGTTGGTTGGAAGGCTATTTTCTGAACCTGCATCATCATACTTAATTTTTGGACCAATATTAGAGATGTTAAAACCAAGTCTCCAACGACCGTCAAAATCATTATATGCAATTTCCTCACTTTGGTAGTAACCAGCCACATCCACTGCGAAAGAACTTGCAGATCCTGCGTCATCTCCGTTCGTTCCCGGAATTTTTAAATTTGAATTGATGAATCTTCCGGCAATTGCCATCGAAAAACGCTCACTTAATCGAAGTGAGTAAGAAAGATCGAAAAGAAATTCGTTCGGATTTACTATCAAGGGTTGTTGTTCTGCAGTTTCTCTCAACTCAATTTCACCTGCACTAAAGTATCTAAAACTTGCACCAACGGCACTTCTTTCGTTTATTCTGTTGTAATAAGTAATATTTCCTAAAAATATATCATTTACTAACTTACTCAAATAAGGAGTATAAGTTACACCAACACCTTGCTTAGATATTGCGAAAGCATATTTCGCCGGATTCCATTGTTGAGAAAAAGCATCGGCTGAAGTTACAACTCCAATATCACCCATACCCGCTGCACGAGCATCACCAGCAATTAACATAAAAGGAACTCCGGTGGTAATAACACCCTGAAGCGTACCCGTTTCAGTATTCGGATCCGGTTCTTGTGCAAAGGCATTAAAAGAGATGAAAGTAATGAGTATAAGTATAAAAAAATTCTTCATGAGGTTTAATTTTCGACAAATATAATTTTAATTTTTAAAGGATAACGAGTTTTTCAAATTTTTCAACGCGCTTATTGGTTAACGTAGATTTAACCGTAATCTTATAAACGTAGACACCTTTTCCTATTCTATCTCCAAAATCATCTCTCCCATCCCAGGCTATATCACGAGATAAAAATCCATCTGTTGACACTATTTGGTTTTTAGTCCAAACAACTTTTCCTGTCACCGTAAAAACCTGAACCTGTACTTCAAGGGGCTCGAAAGGACGGTTGTGATTAAACCAAAATTCGGTGTAATCTACGAAAGGATTTGGGTAATTTAGGACTCTTGTTATTTCCAAAGCATCATTCCCGGCAACAATAAATTGAATTTCTGCGGTCGACGAATTATTATAAACATCCCATGCTTTAAGGGTTAACGTATGAAGCCCTTCCTCCAGGTCTCTAAACGGATACGTTGCGGTTCCTCGGGTAAAATCATCGACTTCTGCCTGATAATACTCATTAATCACGAAAGGATTAGACTCATCACCATCTAAAATTGCTACAATGTCATGCCCAATACCACTGGCAGTATTTATACCATTTGCGTCTTCCAATTTCGCAATTAGAATTGGAGAATCATTGGTGATGCCTCCCGAAACAAAGCTCTCATCATTCATAAACAACCGAATTAGCGGTCCTTGATTATCTTCCGGTGCATCTTCATTTAAACCTCCAACCTCAATATCAGTATTATAACCCGCTTGATCTTCAAGATCATTATCTTTATTACTATACAAGCTAACTCGCCCGGTACCTACAGGAATTTGAATATCCCTTGGGACGACAAATTCGAATTCGAATTGACCATTAACAACCGATGCCTGCCCATTGAACAAAGTTTCACCCAGGACGGTAAAATCCATGATATCAAGCTCCCCATTTCTTATTATGCCGTCATTACCAAGTGTTTGTCTTTGAACCTGTTTATCGAATATTTTTGCCTCAAGTACTCCATTATACCCTGTCAATAGATTACCAAATTCATTTACTACTTCTCCCCCCATTCTAACTCTGCTTAACGCTTTTAATGTATCTGTAGCCTGAGCTATTGGAACTCCATTCAAGGTAGTTAAGCGAATTTCTTTCTTCGGAAATGCAAGTCGCATTGCCGGATCTCCTATATAAAATACAACCCGTCTTAAAGGTGCGCCGGTACCTAAGGTGTTTTTTGTTAACCGAAGGGCTTCGGCTGGAGGCACCGGTACATTCTGACCAAAACCGAAAAGAAGTGGCGCTAATACATCGTTGTAATCTACCCCCAAACTCACAAAAATCGATCGGGTAGTTGTAATAAGAGCTATTGCCCCTCCGGTAGGGTTCCAATAGGTAAGTTCTCCTACGGTAATTTTTGTTGGCAGGTCAAATTTAGCAAACTCACATGTAACCGTTACTATTAACGGCATACGTGATTTATTCTGAAGCCCGGTGGCAATTTCTTTGGTGTAAATAAATTCGGCAGCTAATCCATCTTCCCCTCCATGTCCAAAGTAATTCACTATGAGTGCTCCTACTTCGATATCGTTTTCAATCAACTCATTTACCTGCGGATATCGATTTCCACCTGCAGATGTTTCCTGCTGAAAGGCATCGCTATGAATCTTTTTAACATTTACTTCGGGACGTTGTAATGAAATTTCATCGCCCAGTCTGTCCAAATCAAATTGAACTCTCTGTTCATCGTCAAGATCATCAGATATCAATAAAAAATTGTTCCTCCAATTGCCATAAGAGGCTTCATCAGCGTAGTTTATCACCTTATCCACCATATCGTTAGCTAAACCAACTTCATCTACGATCATCCTACCAACCGCTACATCAAGTAAGTCGCTATCACCATTTATAAAATTCCCAAATTCATCGAGTGTCTTTCCACCAATGGTTCCTTCATCCGGATCCAAGTTTCCGAAGTAATCATCGGACACAAAAGAACTTATAGTGTTCGTACTAAGCAATGTATGAAAGGACGGGACCATATTATTATTCCCTGAGAGTCTGTTTTTATAATCAACCGATGTATCACCAAACAGGCATAGATATTTCAATCTATTTTCGGGAGAGGATGCATTTTCATAAACATATCTCACCATATTACGAATAGCTCCTATATCCTGCTTTCCAGAACTAAATTCTTGATAGATCTTATCTGTTGTAACCACTTTAACTTTTAAGCCACTCAAATTCTTATGATGATTAGCCAGGCGGAGTGCAGGCAGAATTAAAAAAGGAGGGGTCACAATGATATAATCGATATCCTGGAAGTTCCCCGATTCATCCTTTAGGATGGTGCCTTTTATATTTTGATTTAAAACAAAAGATTGAGAGGCTTGAACAGGAGTATAATAATCGTTTGGATTTATCGCAACATATTCGCGAAGCTCACCCATGTTTGCTTTAAAATCTATAGTTGATTCGCCCGCTACATTTAGCTTAGTAGTAATAAACCCAGTGTTTGTAACATCCCACACCTGAGTGAATTGAGATGCATTAGAAACACGATAAGTTCCAATTCCCGACAACATCTGGGCATCCTTATATCGAAAGGCAAGTTGAGTGTCGGTACCCGATAACTCCCTCAGGGCTTCAATTCCAATATAATCCAGATAACCTATACTTGATGGATTGCCTCCATTGTTATAGGATAAGCTTACATTCACATCATTTCCCGCAGCAGGTATTTCACCAACAAATTCATCGGCATCCACGTAGAACGAACTATTAATTGTACCAAATGTGATAGGATTCAGTGCCGTACCATTTACAGACATCGCCATAGAGGTCGTGGTCTCAGAGGATGAAGCAACCTTAATAACAACATTCATGTTTGATCCGGGAACTAAATTCGGAAAATTAAAATCGTAAGATTGCTCATTCTCAATATCGAATCTGTTTCCATACCACCTTCTACCAACTTTGGCCGGACTGTACTCATCCTCTTCATGAAACTGGTAATCGTGAAATTGAGTTATATCCAGGGTGGAGGTTCCGGTTGGTTCACTCATCTCCTGAACACGTAGCCCAGGACCCCCGGTAGAAGTTATATAATAAAACGCTTCATCGCTATACGGATTAAGGTTGGTATCATTTTCTTTATCATAACCTGTTGTACCAATAGCATAAAACAAAATGGAGTCACCCCCTTCAAATGTGCCGTCTTCTTCTCCAATGACCTGGATCGCATTTTCGGGAAGATCAAATTCTGTATTCAGCCTGTTTAAGAGAGGTAAAGGCTTTCCTCCATGCCCGTAGATTTTAATGTTTCTGGCATCGACTCCATCGGTATTAAAGCCTATACTATTTAAAAAATCTTTGGTAATTCGGTGAACACCGGTTTTTTCAACTTTAAATTTGTACCAATCACCGGAAGCCAATACCGAATTAGAAACCGGCATTCTATTTTCTACTTGTCGTCCTATACTTTTCTTCTTATAATTTAGAGTAAACGACAATACTTTCTGAAAGACACCATTTGTTTTAACAACCGGTGAAATTGTGATAGATGTATATATTATATCCCGTGCCTTCCCGCTTAAGAGCGTAGCACTAAATTTTTCCGGAACCAATTCCTTTTTGATTTTCTTTAGTTCTTCGGAAGACAAAGTACCGAATTTGATATTTGAAATAATGGCAGATTGTCCGTCGGAAAATCCACTATCTACCCATTGTGCACTGTATGAAAGGCTTTCCAAATTAACCCTGGAAATTGACATATCATCATTTGACTTGCCTACCCCTGAAGAAACGGCTGCCTTATTTGAGTTTACGGCAGAAGCGCTGGGATTACCCCAATTTACAACAATGTTTTTTGTTTGTGAAATTCCAAGTAAAGGGACTAAGAGTAAGGTTAAAAAGAGTATGGATTTTTTCATCAATATCAATAACGCTGCAAATATAAGCTTAGTATGGTTGAATTATAAAGTTTTTCTGAATCTTTGCAGCTCACATAATAATTCAAAATGTAAAACGTTTGCATATGGGTTAGTTGATTTTATTTCAAAAACCTGACAATTCAATAATTTTAAAATAATATTGCCGTTTTATCGTTAATTACTATATTGCGAACCCAATTTTTTCATAATTGAAAAGTATGAACTTAAGAAAACCCCTATTATTACAGCTATGTATTGCACTAGTTGCAACTTCATTTCTAGTAAGTTGTAACAAGTCCCGAGACTACAAAGACAGTTCCAGAGCTACAGGTTGGAAGATGAATTCTAAAGAAGGAGGCTTCCAATACAACCCAAAAGCAAAAGAGCAAGAAACCGGTCCAGGGCTGGTTTTTATCGAAGGTGGAACCTTCACTATGGGACGTGTACAGGATGACCCTATGCACGACTGGAATAACACCCCTAACCAACAACACGTACAATCGTTCTATATGGACGAAACCGAAGTAACCAATCTAATGTACTTGGAATATTTAGACTGGCTAAAACGAGTTTTCCCTCCAAGCGACGAAAATTACAGAAGAATCTATGAAGGTGCTCTTCTTGATACATTAGTGTGGAGAAATCGATTAGGATATAATGAGGTAATGACCAATAACTACCTTCGCCATCCGGCTTATGCAGAATATCCGGTTGTAGGAGTGAGTTGGATCCAAGCAGTTGAATTCAGTAACTGGAGAACAGATAGAGTTAACGAGCTTATTCTTGAAGAAGAAGGAATTACTTCGCGTAATGCCAGATACGATGTAGAACCGGGAGAAACTTTTAGCACAGAAACTTATTTAAATGCTCCAACGCAGGCGTATGGAGGAAATGATAGTATAACCAGAGGTGGAAAACGATCTGAATCTCTAGCAAAGAGAAGTAAAGATAGTACCAATCTGTACGTACAAAGAAAAGACGGTTTACTAATGCCGGCATATCGATTACCAACCGAAGCTGAGTGGGAATACGCGGCTCTTGGACTTGTTGGACTTAGAAACTACAATGTTTACCGAGGTAGAAAAAAATATCCATGGGACGGTCAATATACACGTTCAGGTAAAAGAAAAAGCAGAGGTGATCAGTTAGCTAACTTTAAACAAGGTGATGGTGATTATGGTGGTATTGCAGGTTGGAGTGACGATGGAGCCGATATCACAGCACAAGTAAAATCGTATGAGCCAAATGATTACGGTTTATATGATATGGCCGGAAATGTTGCAGAGTGGGTTGCAGATGTATACAGACCAATTGTAGATGATGAATTTAACGACTTCAACTATTACAGAGGTAATGTATATACAAAAAATGCGATCGACGAAGAAGGTAAAGTAAAAGTTGTCACTGCAGACTCAATTGTTTACGATACCCTAAGTAATGGTAAAATTATCGCAAGAAATTTACCGGGAGAGATTTTACAAGTACCGGTTGACGAAAATGAAACTTACTTAAGAACTCAATTCTCAGAGAGCGACAACCGTGATTATCGTGACGGTGATAAGAGATCTACTCGTTATTATCAATCGTTTGGAGAAGAAGAAGATGAATTAGACGAAACTAAGCGTATGTATAACTCTCCAAAACACAAAGTTTTTGCAGATAGTACAGGTACATTAGAGCGCCAATTCGACAAATCATCCAATAGAACAACATTAATTGACAATGAAGTTCGAGTGTACAAAGGTGGATCATGGAGAGACCGGGACTATTGGTTAGACCCTGCTCAAAGAAGATATTTCCCTCAGGATATGGCAACAGACTATATCGGATTTAGATGCGCGATGTCTCGTGTTGGTTCTAAATCTCAAAAAGGAAAACGACCAAGAAATTAATTATTTCTGAAATGTAAAAAACCCTCCTATACGGAGGGTTTTTTATTATATTTATTTCTATGAAAATCGAAACACTCCACCAACTTTTCTTAGAGAGTACCGGTATTTGTACAGATACCAGGATTATTACCAAAAACTGTCTTTTCTTTTCATTAAAAGGTGAAAACTTTAACGGAAATAAATTTGCTCAAGACGCTTTAGATAAAGGAGCCTATAAGGTTGTTATCGATGAAATTGGCTATCATAAAAATACGGGAGAAACCATTTTATGCAGAAACTCTCTGCACTTACTACAAAAACTCTCATCATATCATCGCACCTATTTAGGACTACCCGTCATCGCGCTCACCGGAAGCAACGGAAAAACCACCACAAAAGAATTGATTAATGTAGTTTTGGCTCAGAAATTTAAAACCGTAGCTACAAAGGGTAACCTCAATAACCATATTGGAGTGCCTCTAACACTACTTTCCATGGATAAATCGACCGAATTCGGAATTGTAGAAATGGGCGCCAATCATTTAAAAGAAATTGAATCACTTAGTAAGATCGCTAAACCCGATTTTGGATATATTACGAACTTCGGAAAAGCCCATCTGGAAGGCTTCGGAAGTTTAGATGGGGTCATAAAAGGTAAAACCGAACTCTACAAGTATTTAGCAGATAACGACAAGATAGCCTTTATAAATGCACACGATCCGAAGCAAGTAGAATTTGCTAAAGCCTTAAACGCAGTTACATTTGGTAATGAAGAACAGGACTCATATATTCAATTAAAAGACGCTTCCGATACCCTTTTAGTGAATTTTAAAGGCTTAAATATTCAAAGCAATCTGGTTGGTCTATATAATTTTCACAATATCGCAGCAGCTATTGCAATTGGCGATTACTTCAATATTTCTTCAGAAAAAATAAAACTTGCAATTGAGAATTATACACCATCAAATAATCGCTCCCAAATCGTAATAAAAAACACCAACAAGGTTATTTTGGATGCGTACAACGCAAACCCAACCAGCATGTTGGCAGCAATTGAAAATTTCAAACAAGCCAAGGGCAACAATAAAATTCTGTTTCTTGGTGATATGTTCGAATTAGGTCCGGAAGCTGACCTAGAACATCAAAAAATCACCACTTTTTTATCCGAACATGATATTGGCAGAACTTATTTAATAGGCAGTAACTTTTTTAAAACTGAAACTAAAGCTGACCATGTTTATCAATTTCAGAATTTCGATGATTTAATAAACACTTTAGATTCAAACCCACCAGTCAATTCCTTTATCCTTATCAAAGCGTCCCGCGGCATGGCATTGGAACGAATTCTAGAGTTCATATAAAAGGATCTAAGTTTTTGATGAAATCCAAAATTTATTTAACATTATAATGAATTTTTTAACCAACCATTATGTTAATTCTAAGAGCTTAAGGTTAAAGCCTGTTAAATGAAACCATAATAAAATTGTCCAGTGTATATTATGATCACGTTGCATCAGCAACGTGTCACTTTCACTTCAAAAAATAAGATACATGGACGAAAAAATTACTACTTCCTTTTCCGAAATTTCAGATAAAGTATTAGGATGGCTAACCACTCTGATTAAAAACTTACCAAATATAGGTATTGCCATACTAGTAATGATAATATCATACTTTCTGGGTCGCGTAATAAGTAAATATGCTAAAAAAATAGCAGGGAAGTACGTCGAACAAAAATCAATTACAAAACTGATAGGAAGAACCGTTTCTATTGTCATAGTCTTAGGAGGATTATTCCTGGCACTTGGCGTCCTCAATTTAGGAAAAGCCCTTAGTGCTATTTTAGCCGGTGCGGGGATTTCAGGTTTGGTTATCGGTTTAGCAATGCAAGGTACATTAGCAAACACTTTCTCCGGTATTGTACTTTCTTTCAGAAAAAAGATCAGAATTGGCGATTGGATTGAAACTACCGGTTTTACAGGCGAAATTATCGATATCAATCTTAATAATTTTATGCTCAAAGAGGCCGATAACAATATAGTTATCATCCCGAATAAAACAATTATTGATAACCCAATGAAAAATTATACACTAACGAAACGTATGAGAATCATTGTGGAATGTGGGGTTGGCTATGGCATGGATCTGGAAAAAGTTGAGAAGCTCACCAAAGAAACTATTGCCGCTAATTTTAAACAAGTAAAAGATAGTGAAAACGTAGAGTTTTTCTATACCGAATTTGGAGGCAGTTCAATAAACTTTATATGCCGCTTCTGGGTTGATGCCGAAAAAGGTATTGAAAAATTAAGAGCGCAAAGCAAAGCAATTATTGCGATTAAAAAGGCTTTCGATAAGGAGGATATCAATATCCCATTCCCTATTAGAACGCTACAATTCGACAATCAATTAGATATCGTGAATTCAGATGAGAGAAAAATGGATTCAGAAGCTTAAGATCCAACATGCATCCTTACAAATACCCTACTTCAATAAACGGTAGGGTATTTTTTTTAATTCTTCGGAAGTAAAATTGATTTTATATAGATCGTGCATTCAGTTCGATAACCAATTCTCTACTGCAAATGGAAAATCCAAATCAGCTGAAGCTGATATATTTTTTGCATTTACAAATTACTCGAAAGCAAAGGATTACTCACGTGATCCCTTAGCGAGACCACTACTGCAAATGGAAAATCCAAATCAGCTGAAGCTGATATATTTTTTGCATTTACAAATTACTCGAAAGCAAAGGATTACTCACGTGATCCCTTAGCGAGACCACTACTGCAAATGGAAAATCCAAATCAGCTGAAGCTGATATATTTTTTGCATTTACAAATTATTCGAAAGCAAGCTTTACGTACTTTGTAAATGCAAAAAATCCACATCATTCGACATGGATTTTTCTATTTGATGTGGGCGCTGAGGGATTCGAACCCCCGACCCCTTGGGTGTAAACCAAGTGCTCTGAACCAACTGAGCTAAGCGCCCTTGCTTTGTTAGCGGTTGCAAATATAAGACTGTTTTTAATACCGACAAATAAAAAGTTGAAATAAATAACATTCTTTCCGCTTTTAAGTTAAAAAGCTCTTTTCAACCTGTATTCTCGCAACATTATTACCGCTACTCCTCTTTTATTAAATGAACATCACGTTGAGGGAACGGTATAGAAATCCCGGCTGCTTCCAAACGTTTTTTGGCTTCTTCCACGGTATAAAACTTAATATCCCAAAAATCTTCAACTTTAGCCCAGAAACGAACCGAAAGATTAACCGAACTGTCTGCTAATTCTGTTACTACAACCATTGGCATTCTACCTTCTTCCTTCAAAATCAACTCCTGTTCGTTTAAAAGCTCGACTAATATATCCTTAGCCTTCTTAATATCACTGTCATAAGAAATCCCGACCGTCCATGCTTCACGACGTACTCCTTCAACAGTAAAGTTTATAATACTTTCATTAGACAACTTTCCGTTCGGGATAATCGCCTGCTGATTTCCAAAAGTTAACAGCTTCGTAGTGAAAATGCTAATCTCCTTTACAGTTCCTTCTATACCCTGTGCCTTGATAAAATCTCCCACCTTAAACGGTTTAAACAATAAGATCAATACCCCTCCGGCAAAATTTGCCAAAGACCCTTGTAAAGCCAGCCCTATAGCTAAACCCGCAGCACCAATAATCGCTATTAACGAAGCCGATTCAACTCCAAGCTGGGTGATCACTAAGACAAAGAGTATGACTTTTAGCGTCCAATTAATAAGATCCCCTAGAAATTTCTCTAAGGTTACATCGTAATCCTTGTGATCAAAAAATTTACGAACAAGTTTATTAATGACCCTAATTATCCAAAGGCCTACAACGGTTACAATAATCGCTGCAACTAAACTTGGAGCAAATTCCCAGAACCATTCTATGGCATTGTCAATGTGTTCTTGATAGTCATTAAAAACATCCATATTATCTTTTTTTTTTACAAAGATTAGGACTAGATTCCTTATTCCATAAGAATTGACGCTAAAATTATGTTAACAAGCTATTAAACCACTTCTGCGACTACGAAAGTACTTCCGCCAATAAATACAAGATCGTCCTTAGTAGCGGTTACCAGTGCCTTTTTATACGCTTCATTTACCGACCCATAGGCTTTTCCATTTAAATTATACCTAGCCGCATATTCGGCAAGACTATTAACCTCCAGTCCTCTAGGAACATCGGGTTTACAGAAATAATAAATTGCGTTCTCAGGGAATAATGGAAGTATCATATCTAGATCTTTGTCGTCTACCACGCCTAAAACGATATGTAGCTTCTTAAAGCTCTCACTATGCAACTGTTCCATGACCAATAATAAGCCTTCTTTATTATGAGCGGTATCGCAGATCACCGTCGGAAACTCCCTAAGTATCTGCCAACGCCCCATAAGTCCGGTATTTTTTACCACCCTTTTCAGTCCGTTACGAATATCTTCTTCGGAAAAGCCCCAACCTCGTTTTTTTAATACATTCAAAGTAGTTAGTACAGTTTGTCTGTTCTTTTCCTGATAACTTCCTTTAAGGTCTGAAGCGTAATCCGGCATCTCAAGATCCTCGGCAAAAAATAGCTGTGCATTTCTTTCAGAAGAAATTTCAGAAAAAACCAATTTTGTTGCCGGCACCGTTTCTCCTATTACCACAGGGATAGCTGGTTTTATGATCCCGGCCTTTTCCGAAGCAATTGCTTCTATAGTGGAACCCAAAAAACGTGTGTGATCAAAACCAATGTTCGTAATTACAGAAACTTCAGGATTTATAATATTCGTGCTATCTAACCTGCCGCCCATTCCAACCTCTATGACCGCAATATCCACATTTTCCTTTCTGAAATAATCAAATGCCAAGCCTACTGTCATTTCAAAAAATGAAAGCTCATTAGATACAAAAAACGGCTTATGCTTCGAAACAAACGTTGAAACATTTCGCTTTGGAATCATTTTTCCGTTAATCTTGATGCGCTCTCTAAAATCCTTTAAGTGCGGCGAAGTATATAATCCAACTTTATAACCGGCTTCTTGAAGTACAGAAGCTAACATATGGCTTGTCGATCCTTTTCCATTTGTTCCGGCGACATGAATACTCTTAAAAGTGTCCTCCGGATTGTCTAAGTAAGCGGCTAACTTTAGTGTATTTTCTAAATCGGCTTTATATGCAGCTTTTCCAACACGTTGATACATGGGTAACTGCGTAAAAAGCCACGATATAGTTTCAGAATAATTGATACCCGACATTTATCTTTTAATGAATTTTTTGGTAAGCTGTTGTTCGTCATTTTCAATCTTAATAAAGTAAATTCCGTTGACTAAGGAACGAACCGAGATCGTTGACTCAAACTCATTTATTTCCCCGTTTAAAATTTCTCTTCCATTCAAATCGAATACCGTGTAATAAAACTGATCACTTATCAGACTTAATTTTATCGAAAGTTCCTCGCTCACTGGATTAGGATATAATACGAATTCCGGGTTATTAAAATCTTCAACTTCTAAAACTCCCACCTGTATCCTATATGCCGAACGTCCATATGTGGCAGCATATACAAAAGGATCGCCATACTTATAATCAAGATCTGTAACCACCACATTAGGGAGTCCTTCGCCAAAAACTTCCCAATTATCACCCGGTGAATTAGTTCTAAGAACTCCTATATCTGTCCCTAAAACAATTCCTTCTTGCGCAGTAACTTCAACATCATTTACGGGTATATCGGGTAAATTCGTGCTTATATCGATCCAGGTCGCACCAAAATCACTGCTGTAGAAAACATGTCCGTCGTCCTCCCCAAATCGGTAGCCTGAAAAAGTCGCATAAACTCCGCTGGCATTCGTAGGATCTGCCAGTACCTTGGTTACCCATCGATCGGGAAGTGTAGCCGAAATATTAGTCCAATTACTTCCTCCATTTTGAGTTACCCATACATTTCCTTCATCGGTTCCGGCATAGATAACAGCGCTATTTTCCCGAGAAACATCGATGGTGGTTATTGTACCGAAAGTTAGATTGCCACTATGCGGACCATCACTAAGGTCGGGACTTATTGGCTCCCATATCCCTGCCGCATTAGCGGTTCTAAAAACCCGCTGTGTTCCGTAGTATAAAGTTTGCGAATCATTAGGATCAAAAGTTATAGGCGTATCCCAATTATTACGATCTCCGGCATTGATACCATTTAGAGCATTCGAAAAGCTCGCGCCGTTGTTAGTAGATTTTCTAAGAGCTCCATTTTGTGATAACGCATAAATAACATTTGTGTCATTGGGATCAACTAAAGGCTGAAACCCATCTCCCCCATTAATAATATCCCAGTCATTAAGACTGCCCGTTGTTGTTCGACTGGTACTATTATCTTGAGCTCCCCCGTATATTTTATTGTTATTACTTGCATCCACATGCATTCTATAGAATTGTGTAATTGGCAAAGTGAGATCTTTAGAGGATGTAGCGCCATCATCATTACTATAGTACAATCCGCCATCATTACCCAAAAGCACCTCTCCAGGAAGCATTGTGTTAAATGCCAGCGCATGCTGATCTACATGAACACCGGGAAACGCCGGACTCCAACTGTCACCTCCATTGATGGATTTTTGGACCTCAAAATCTACATTATAGATGGTATTTTCATCTAGAGGATCTACATAAATTCCCCTAAACCACCAATGAAATCCAACATTCGTCAACTGTGCAAAATTCTTTGCCTGCCAATTATCACCCCCATCCGAAGTTCTATAAACACCACTAATGTTTCCACTTGGATCTGTTAATCGGGTATATAAAACATTAGGATTAGATTGCGAGATCGCGAGACTAATACGTCCTATTTCTGTGGGAACACCGGGAAGCACTACAGACCAATTTTCACCACCATCTACAGATCGGTAAATTCTAGAACCCATTCCGCCATAGCTTCTATAATTTGGTCGTCGTACTCGTTCCCAACTAGCAGCATACACGATATTTCCGTTGGTTGGATGAATAACCATATCAATCACTCCGGTTGAGTCGTTTATAAAGAGTTTCTGCTCCCAGGTTGCTCCCCCATTTGTGGTTCTGTACACGCCACGATTACTGTTATTCTTAAAAAGTGGCCCCATGGCTCCAACAAAAACTATATCGTCATTATTAGGGTCTATAACTAATTTTCCAATGCTTCCAACATTGGGTAACCCTCTGCTTTCCCAGGTCGTCCCTCCATCTTCACTTCTGTAGATTCCATCTCCGTCGTAAGCCAGTGATCCTCCCCCGGCATTTACTTCGCCTGTGCCTACCCAGACAATGTCGGTATCATTTTTTGAGATTTCAATATCACCAATAGAAAGCATTTCCTGCTCATCAAAAACAGGTACCCAATTGGCACCGCCATCTGTGGTTTTAAATATTCCGCCGGAAGCAGCGCCCACGTAATAGGTATCTGCGTTATCTATCGGTATTTCAATATCGGTAATTCGTCCTCCAATATTTACGGGTCCAATAAACTCCCAATCAATGACCGAACTACTACGGGTAGCCAATTGTTTTTTCCATTGAATTGCCTCCCGATATGCCTCTGTTTTAAGCTCTCCGCTAGGGTAGGCACGTTGCATAAACATAAAATCGTGCGGGAATTGTTGTGTTTTTTCTTCGGAAATTTTTTCTTCGGAAGGATTAGTACATCCTATACATGTGAGTATAATTATTACGAGTAGTTTGAGATCTTTCATAGCACCTTTTTCAATACGTTAAAGATACTGAAAAATCTATCTGTAAGAGGATGCGGGGTTTAATCTGAAAGGCTAAATCTATAGATGATCTTTCCAATCTGTTTCGCCGGAGCCTTATCATCGCTATTAAATCTCGTGGCAAGAGCTGCACGTTTGGCGGGTTCTAGTAGGCACTTCGAATTATTTGTGGTTCCACGTACTCCCGGAGTAGCTTTAATGACTTTCCCATTACGGTCTACCTCAATGCTAACCACAACCGTACCTGCTTCGTTACAATCCTGTACAAACTTCTCTTTGTTGAGAGCTTTTCTACCACCGAGTAAATAGTTTCCATCCCCATCAAGGCCCTTTCCTGTTCCGTAATAGCTTTGGGCATTAGGATCACCATTAGGATCTCCTTTGTCACCCGGAGTATCGTCATTCCCTTCTCCACCCTTTGCCGTTCCATCACTTTTTGGTCCGTTGATCAAACTAGACAAAGCATCGCTAGTAGATTTGTCGGGTTTTGGATCTGGTTTTTTTGGTGGCTCTTTTTTTGGCTCTATCTTTTTAGGCGTTTCAACCTGTTCCTTTTTAGTTTCTTCTTTTTTAATTACCGGCGCCTCTTCATTATCTTGAGTTACCACCTCCTCTTTTATTTCAGATTTCGGCTGTGCAACGGGTTCGGGCTCACTCTGCTTTGGAGCAGACTTTATGGCCTCGGTAGGTTGAATATTACCACTACCCGTTTCTGTAGTTCCAAAATTTACGGCAATTCCATTCTCCGGTGGAGGATCAAGATAGGTAAGTCCCACATAAAACAACAAAAGCAAGATCACCAGGTGTAAAATTACCGTGATAGTCATGCTTTTCTTTTTATGTTTTGTGTCTAAAATAGACATAAAATGTGAGGTTTTAAATTACTACGATTGTACTTTTTTTCTTATTCTACCTGTTTGAAAGTGACAATATAACTTTCAGATTTTTCTTGCGTTAGGGATAGAGCTGAATTACCTTGTAATAGCGATAGCCCGTCCAAGACCGATCTCGAGATTTTGAGAGAGTGTCTTGGGAACGCCCAACACAAATTAATTAGGTCTTACAGCTAAAACAACTTTAAAGCTGTTTTTATTGGCAATATCCATCACAAAAACCGCATCTTCAATGGGAACACCTTCCTCGGCACGCAAAATAATAGTTGGCTCCTCTTGCCCTGCCAAGATACTTTTTAGTTCTTTTTCGATCCCATACTCGCTTACTCGTTCCTTATTTACATAGTAGGCGCCATCTTTTGTGATACTCACAGATGCCTTTTGCACGTTGGTGCTTTTACCCTTCGCTTTGGGAAGGATAAGGTCTAAGGCATCAGGGGTGATAGCAGGTGAAGTTAGCAGAAAGAACACCAATAACAGGAATACAATGTCTGTCATGGAGCTCATACTGAAATCGGCACTTACTTTATTTCTTCCTCTCAAATTCATTAAGCAGGCTCATTTAAAATGTCTAAGAAATCTACTGCGGTAGCTTCCATTTGATGCACTACCTTATCTGTTCTAACTACCAGATGGTTATACCCCATATAGGCGATAATACCTACAATAAGTCCGGCCACTGTGGTTGTCATTGCGGTATAAATACCTTCGGCTAAGGTTCCCATTTCTGCCTGTCCGCTACTCGTTGCGAGTTGGTGAAAAGCGAGCACCATACCAATTACAGTTCCTAAGAAACCAATCATTGGGGCGGCACCGGCAATGGTTGCCAGGATACTAACGTTCTTTTCGAGTTTGTATACTTCAAGACGACCGGCATTTTCGATAGCTGTATTGATGTCTTCTAACGGACTTCCAATACGCGAGATTCCTTTCTCGGTAAGGCGAGATACGGGTGTATTGTGAGTGTTACAGAGAACTTTCGCTGCCTGAACGTTCCCGGACGCAACATTGTCACGTATCTGATTCATAAAATTGCTATCCATTTTCGAGGCAGCCTTTATCGCGAATAAGCGTTCAAAATAAATATAAACTGCGATAAACAGTAATACAAAGAGAACACCAATAATGATCTGACCCCCAAGGCCACCATTCATTAGCAATTCCATTATTGAAAGCGTTTTTTCTTCAACGATCGGTTCAAGATCTTGCGTTGCATCTTGTACGCCATCTTGAAATAAGAAGTTAAGCATAGATTACTTTAGTTTAATTCTTCCGAAGTATTTCTTCGGAATGTGAGAGAATTTTAGTGTTTAGATCTTTTGTGTTGTGCTTTTCATTCAGAATAACGATAATCACAACTATAAATTGTTATGTATGGTGAAATATCACTCTTTCGAATAGTAAAAATACCCCGGCTCCAACGATAAAGCCTATAAAGGCCAACCAGGTAATTTTTTTAAGATACCAAATGAAATCGATACGCTCCATTCCCATTGCAGCAACACCGGCAGCAGAACCAATTATAAGCATACTTCCTCCTGTTCCGGCAGAGTAGGCTATAAAGTGCCAGAGTACAGAATCTGTAGGCGCATCGTACATCCCCATTGAGGCCGCCACTAGCGGAACATTATCAATTATAGCCGATAAGACACCTAATAAAATCACAACAATATCCTGATTTGGAATCGCACCTTGGAGGATTTCAGCCAAATATCTCAAAGTACCTACCTCTTCACCATTAACTACCCCGTAGACTAAACTTTCAAGTCCGGCAACAGCCATTAGAATTCCGAGGAAGAAAAGAATACTTGAGATCTCAATTCGCGAAAGTGCTTTATGTGCAGAATACAGATGACGGCGTTCTTTGCTAAAATCTTCTTCAGGATGAATATATTCTGAAACCAGCCATACGACACCCAATGCGAGCATCATTCCAATATAGGGTGGTAAGTGAGTAATTGTTTTAAAAACAGGAACTGAAACTATCATTCCCAGCCCTAAGAAGAGCATGGTTCTACTACTTAAGAGTCTGCCGGCTTCTTCATCTGAAGATGCATCTACATCAATTTCACCTCTAAATGCAGGCATATAGCTTGCGATCACGAAAGGAATTACAAAACACACTATAGAAGGAAGAACTACGAACTCTATTAATCCCATGGCTGTAACCTTGTCTGCGATCCACAACATTGTGGTCGTCACATCTCCAATCGGTGACCAGGCACCACCCGCATTTGCTGCGATCACAACCATTGCAGCATACCACAAACGTTGTTCTCTTACTACTATTAATTTACGTAGCAACGTCACCAAAACGATCGTTGCCGTTAAGTTATCGATGATCGCTGATAGTATAAATGCCAAGACCCCGATTATCCAGAGTAGTTTACGCTTACTTCTAGTCTTCACGGCACCTTTTAGCACTTCAAAACCACGATGAAGATCGATAATTTCCACAATTGTCATGGCACCTATCAAGAAGATCAGTATTTCTGCTGTTTTCCCAAGGTGATGAAGCAATGTATTGTCAAAACCATGTTCGGCCTCCTCTCCTCCGGTTAAAAAATTGTAAGCATTTTCATGGGTATCAATTACATCGAACCAACCGGCATGAAATCCTACTGCCAAAACTGCCCAGATTAGTGCCGCCATAATAAGTGCGGGTACAGTTTTATCTAATTTTAAAGGGTGTTCTAGTGTGATAGATAGGTATCCAATAACAAAAATTAAAATTATAATCGATTCCATATTGGTGAGGTTATTAAGGTGTTACTGTTTTAGGTTTTGAACTGAAATTACTTTGTTCGATTAGCCCACTGGGGTTTTTAATATTAGTTTTTAACTCATTTTTAGATCCCGACGCTACAGTCGGGATTAGTTCGATCAG
>TARA_R110002072_G_scaffold303141_1_pt1 | contig 87926 bp, 64 predicted proteins | sample TARA_R110002072 | Tara Oceans TARA_R110002072 (sample SAMEA4397118) | marine metagenome | biome: Polar Biome; feature: [SRF] surface water layer (ENVO:00010504); material: water (ENVO:00002006), including particulate matter (ENVO:01000060) such as... | depth 5 m
CCGCCGTCACCGGAACTTTCTACACGGCGTGGGACAATATCCGCCGGCACATTCATTGAATGCCTGGCGTTAAACTCTTCGCACTTTGCCTCTTTTCGCGGCATCGACAGCCGCCACTGCCCGGAGCCATCCCTCATGCGGAAATGTGACCGACTGATTTGTTTTGCGGGACTGCTCGCTGCCACGGGATTTTCGTTCTCACTCAGCGGTTGCAATCGCGCCGAGTCCCCCGTCCGGGCCGAGAGCACTGTCGACAACACGCCGACAGTTCGCCTGGTTGCGGCGGAGCGGACAACCATCGAACGGACGACCACTCAGCCGGCGACGATTCACGCCTACCACCAGGCGGAGATCCACGCCAAAGTTGCCGGCTACCTGTCTGAGCTGAAAGTCGACATCGGACAGACCGTTGAAAAAGGCGACATCCTGGGCGTCATCAGCGTGCCGGAAATGCAGATTTCCTACGAGCGGAAACAGGCTGAAATCCGAAGCCTTGAGGCTGAACAGGAAAGTGCCGCCGCAGGAGTCAAACTCGCTCAAGCTGACGTTCAGGCAGCGCAGGCTCAGCAATCGCAAGCGGCCGCCGAAGTCGCGCAAACCGACGCTCAGCTGAATGCAGACACCTCGGAATTCAATCGAGTGACTCAGCTGGTCGAGCAGAAAGCCGTCGCCGGACGACTCCTGGACGAAGCACGGCAGAAGCTCGAAGCATCCACTTCTGCGAAGGCGGCGGTCCAGGCCGCTCTTCAATCGGCAGTCGCTGACGTGACCGTGGCACGTGAGAAAGCAGCCGTCGCCGAAGCCGCCGTGAAAGCCGCTGCCGCTCAGACAGACGTCGTCCGCAAAGAGCTGGAAGAACTGGCAGCCATGATGCAGTACGCGGTGCTGAAGGCTCCGTTCAAGGGCGTCGTCACGCGACGGCACGTCGATCCTGGCGATCTCGTTCGAAACATCCAGGACGCCTCTGAGTCTTCGCGCGAGCCGCTCTTCGAGATCGCTCAGGTCGACCGAATTCGACTTCGCATCGCGATCCCGGAAATGGAAGCCACGCTGACTCGAGTCGAAAATGCAGTTTCTCTGAAGCTGCGTTCGCTGCCGGATCGGAAATTCGAAGGCAGGATCAGTCGCATATCCAGAAGGCTGGACGAGAGTACTCGCACGATGCTGGTCGAAGTCGACATGGACAATACCGAAGGGCTGCTGATCCCCGGCATGTACGGAGAAGCCACGGTCACGCTTCAGCAAACTCCCGATGCGCTGGTCATCGCAGCGACCGCCGTCCAGTTCGATACGACCGGCAACAGCAGCGTGTACGTTGTCGAGAACGGAGCCGTGCGAGTAGTGCCCGTCGTCACGGGCCATGACGACGGCAGGCAGATACAGATTCTCAGCGGCATCGACGAAACCGCAAAAATCGCCGCCGGTAGAATTGGCCACTTCAAGGACGGCCAGAAAGTCCGAGTCGAAGGAAGCTGACTCCTGACGATCTGACCGAAGCGGACCACTGCCCGCTCGACCTGATCGTCAAACGACGCGGCTGTTTGCGACCTTCCTCACTACGCCCTTTCAGAAGCTGGCGCGACGACATGCACCTGATCAAGTTTGCTTTACGAAACCCTTTCGCCATTCTGGCTATGTCTATCGGGCTGTGTCTGCTGGGAGGGGCCATTATCCCGGCGACGCCTATCGACATTCTTCCCGACTTTCAAAAGCCGGTGATTGTCAGTTTCTTCTCGTATCCGGGTTTGCCAACGTTGGATATGGAGAAGAGCGTTTCGTCACGAGTGGAACGTGCACTGACTCTGGCCGGACGGATCGAGCATCAGGAATCGCGAACCGTTCCCGGCGCAGCAGTGATCAAGGTCTTCTTCCAGCCGGGAACCAATCCCAGCTCGGCGATGAACGACATCGTCAATCTGGAAGCCAGCGACATGTTTCATCTGCCGCCGGGCATTGAATGGCCGTTCACGCTGCGCAGCGAGCCCGCCAACATGCCGGTCGTTCTGGCAGCGATCAGCGGCGAGGGGCTGAGCGAAATTGAGCTTTACTCGATCGGGTATTACGCGGTGCGAAACCGCATGGGTGGCCTGAAGGGTGTCCAGATTCCGCACCCGTTCGGCGGCAAGTTCAAGCAGATGATGGTCTACGTCGACCCGATCAAGCTGCGAGCGTACTCGCTCAGCGCCCGCGACGTTGTCCACGCACTGCGAAAGTCGAATCTCGTGCTGGCTTCCGGAACGGCGAAACTCGACGACACTGAATACCAGCTCCATCCGCTCAATACATTGCCCACAACCGACGACATTGACGACATCCCGATCGCCGAACGCAACGGAAACATGATTTTCATCCGTGATGTTGGCTACGCGAAGATCGATTCCGCCATTCAGTACAACATCGTTCGCGTCAACGGAGAACGCAGCGTTTACTGTCCGCTGCTGCGTGAGCCCGGCGAAAACACGATCGATGTCGTTGACCGGATCTATGAAGGCATTGCTTCGGAAATCCCGAAAATGAAGGCGCTCGGTCAGGTGCCGGAAGCGGCGAATGTGACGCTCGTCAATGATCAGTCAAGCTACATTCGCAACGCCATGCAGAACCTTCTGTATGAGGTCGCCCTGGGAGCAATTCTTGTTGCTCTGGTCGTCTTTGTGTTTCTCAGGCAGTTGCTGCCAACCGTGGCAATTACGGGAACAATCGTGCTTTCCATGTTGATCGGTGGGCTTGGGTTCTGCTTCACCGGCAACACCGTCAACGTCATGACGCTCGGCGGCATCGCCCTGGCGATCGGAACGGTTGTCGACGCTGGAATCGTTGTGGTTGAAAACGTGATTCGGCACATGCAGATGGGCAAGTCGCGTCCAGACGCCGCTCGCGACGGCGCGGCCGAAGTCGCAACTCCAATTCTTGCCGGCACAATCACAACGCTGGCCGTCTTCATCCCAGCCATCTTCCTCAGCGGAATGATTCGTTACCTCTTCGAACCACTGTCGGTTGCCGCCACGTTTACCATCGGGGCCAGTTACTTCGTGGCAATGACCGTCGTGCCGGCCTTCTGCGCACGATTTATCAGGGCGAAAGTTGGTGGCCGATCGTCGAATGTTGAAGACAACGACAGCTCATCAATCACCGATAACAAGCCATCAACTTTTTACGGCCGCCTACTTAACTCGGCGTTGGCCATACGGCCTCTGATTGTGCTGGCGTCTGTCGTACTTGTCGCGGGTTCAACACTCCTGTTACCGGGGATCGGCAGCGAGCTGTTTCCTCAGGTCGATGCGGGAACGTTCGAGCTGCGACTGAAGACCCGCCCCGGCACACGTCTGGAAGAAACGGAAGCTCTCGTCGCCAGAATCGAAAGCACCATTCAGGAAGTCATCGGAAAAGAACACATCAAGACGATCATCTCAAACATCGGCCTGCCGGTCGGCAAGGGTGCGGGATTCTCGACCATTCTCAGTTCGAATTCCGGCCCCGACACCGCTTACCTGATCGTCAACCTGAATTCCGAAGGCCGATCGGTCAGCAGTGCCGAGTACGTTCGTCGGCTCCGCGCAAAACTGCATGATGAATATCCAGAGGATCAGTTTCTGTTCGTAAACGGCAGCCTGGTCAACATGGCCCTGAACGAAGGTGTCCCCTCGCCGATCAATGTCCAGGTTTCTGCCGGCACGGTCGAAAAGTGCCGTGAAGTCGCCGAGATGCTGGTGGAAAAACTGACTCCCATCCACGGTGCATCGGACGTGCAGATCGCTCAGTCACTGGACTACCCGCAGCTCGATATTCAGGTGGATCGCGTTCGAGCGAAGTATCTGGGCCTTGATCAGGAGGAAGTCGCTCAGACGATCCTGACGTGTCTTGGGTCCAGCGTGGGCTTTGCACCGACTATCTGGGTCGACCCCGCAACCGGAGTCGACTTCTTCATCGGTGTGCAGTACGAATCCAACGAAATTGAAACGCTGGACGAAATCCGCAACATCCCGCTCTCACTGAATACGAAAGACGGGCCGGTCACGATTCCTCTTTCGAACATTGCGACCGTTCGCCGAGTGAACATTCCTGGAGAAATCGCTCATTACAACATCGCCCGAGTAAATGATGTTTATGTCAATGTTGACGGTCGCGATGTCGGCGGCGTCGCCGCTGATGTGGAACGAGTTCTGTCTGGCATCGAATTTGAAAACGGCGTCACAGTCACCGTGCGAGGCCCTGTGGCAACGATGAAAGAAGGCATGCAGATGCTGGGGACGGGCCTGATCGTCGCGGCCATTCTCGTCTATCTGGTGATGCTCGCGCAGTTCAAATCGTTCATTGACCCGCTGATCATTATCCTGGCGGTTCCGCTCGGGCTGGCCGGCGTGCTGGGCATGCTCTACGCGACGCAGACGACTCTCAACATTCAGTCATTGATGGGAACGCTGATGATGATCGGCGTCGTTGTGAACAACTCAATCCTGCTGGTCGAATTCGCCAACCAGCTCCTCTCACAGGGCATGTCCCCACGAGACGCGGCCCTCAAGTCTGCCGAGATCCGATTGCGACCGATCCTGATGACATCCCTGACGCTGGTCGCGTCGATGGCTCCTCTGGCCGTGCATCTGGCTCCCGGCGGAGAAGCGATGATCCCGCTCGCCCGAGCGGTGATCGGCGGAATGGTCGCTTCGACCATCCTCACTTTGTTCGTCGTGCCGTGCGTTTACGCAATGGTGAAACGGCCAGTTGCCGTGACCTCTGGAGCATGACCGGAACCGATTTCGGTGCTTCGTTGCGACTGAATTTTGCCGCAAAAACGCACAATGAACGCAACGGACATGTTATGCACAGGGCAGCGAGAAATGAGTTCGCGGAAAGTGTCGGTTTACCAGCACAAAACGCCAGTACGTGAATTCTCCGTGACAACCAGCGTTCCGATCCGCCCCAGGCAATGCATGCTGGTCTGAGCGGATCCGCCGCCTGTCACGAAATCCCGGTGCGGCCTTCGATCAGCTTTTGCCGCCAGAGTTTGCCTGACCGTCAAACTCAATCAGCCAGCCCTTTGGGTATCAAACCCCGAAGTTGCCGGAATCCTTTCACAGATTGCCGGTCGTGCGAACGAGCGACGGCCGGGCGACTGCTACATCTTTCCTAATTAGAACTCCGGTGCGAGGTGATGCCGTCCATCCACGCTGCACATGCAATCTTAACATTCCTGAGAACGCGATCATGACGATTTGAGGGGCAACGGTGTTAAAGAGCGGTCCAGCATCAGGATCGCAAGGACCGCGCGAACGCGCTCATTCAGAAGGAACGACAGAATGCTCTTTAAACGACTGGCATCGGCCGCTCTGGCGACGGTCGTCGGTCTGGGAGCCGCTGGATCTGCACTGGCCGAAGAGGTCACTGTGAAATCCGAGGATCTCAGTGCCCTGATCGAACGCCTGGAAGCTGCCGAGAAGAAAATCAAAGAACTCGAACAGGCACCCAAGGCGCCAGCCGCGTCTCAGGAGTTCGACGTACCTGCGTCCGTCGCTGCCGGCTCTAACGGACAACCTGTTTTCCGCCGAGTATCAGCTCCGGTGGACCCCGAAGATCCGATCTTCAAGCGTCTTGAAAAACTTGAGTCCAACTGGGTCGAAATGGATGCCGCTCAAAGCGACATCGCGAAGCAGCTGAAAGACGGCTTCATCAAAGACGGTTCTTCAAACACCACGATGAAGATCTCCGGTCGAATTCACGCCGACTGGTGGGCCTTCCCCGACAGCGACGATGCCGCTGGCCTTGAAGGAACTCCAGGCGTCAGCCCCCAGGACCGCTTTGAATGGCGTCGTGTACGCTTTGGCGTTGCAGGCGATATCAAGGACAACATGCTGTACAAGATTGAGATGGAGTTCGCTGATCCGAACGACACTCAATACCGAGACGTCTACATCGGCTTCAAAGACCTGCCCTGGTTGCAGACTCTGTTGATCGGTAACCAGAAGCGACCATTCGGTCTCGATCATATCAACAGCTCGCGCTACAACGTGTTCATGGAACGCCCAATGACCGTCGAAGCGATGAACCAGGACGCTCGACGTCTGGGTATCGCTTCTTACGGCAAGTCGGACGACCTGGCGTGGAACTGGCGTGCCGGTATTTATCAGATGGAACTCACCCAGGACGACCAGGGTTATCGTGGCGACAACTACCAGCCACAGTTGGCAGCACGACTCGCCAACACCGCGTGGTACGACGAATGCACAGACGGCCGCAGCTACATTCACTGGGCCGTGTCCGGAATGCTGGGCTTCCCGGATGGCGACGGCAGTGCCGCTGGCGGAAACCAAGCAACGTTCGACACTCGCCCGGAAGCTCGCAGCTCGCGTGACTGGATCGACACTGGTCGAATTGCCGGAGCTGACAAAATCTACCAGCTCGGTCTGGAAAGTGTTGCCAACTTTGGTCCAATGCAGGTCGTCGGTGAACTTCAACAGGCATGGGTACAGCGTACCGGAGCTAACCCGGACCTCTACAACTGGGGTGCTTACGGTTACGTCTCGTACTTCCTGACTGGTGAACACATCCCATGGGATCGCGAAACCGGACAGCTCGGTCGCGTCAAACCATTCCAGAACTTCTTCCTGGTCAACACTTGCGATGGCTGCACCGATGGTGGCTGGGGAGCGTTGCAGCTCGCAGCTCGATGGTCATACGCCGACTTCAGCGACGAAAACATTCAGGGTGGAGTGGGCGAAAGCTTCACGCTTGGTGTCAACTGGCACTGGAACCCGAACGCCAGGCTTCAGCTCAACTACATCAACGGAAACATTGTCGGCAACCAGGTTCGACCAGGTAACGACGCTGACTACAACATCCTCGGTGCTCGCTTCATGGTCGACTTCTGATCGACTTCTCGGTTGAGCCAATGCTGACTTCTCATTCTTTGAAACGTCATGCCCGCAAAGACGGGCAGCCACTATCAACTAAACATCCAGGCTTCCCGCCGCTGCGGGAATGATGTCTCAATCAATTCTTCCATTCATCACTACTCGTGGAGAAATCCCGATGAAAACATTAGCGACGCTGGCTCTGTTCAGCATAACCATGTCGTCGGTCGCGATGGCCGACCATTGTTGCAAGCCTGCGGGCTGCAGCCCCGATCGAAACTGCATGCCCGCGTGCAAACCGGTTGTCAAAAAAGTCGATATCATAGCAACCTGCTACAACATCGAAACGAAAACGATCTGCATTCCGCCGACTCGTTTTCCGTGGGAATCCAGCCCCTGTGACGGAGTCTGTGGAAACAACTGCGGAGCGGATGGCAAATGTGCGGCGGGCGGTGCCTGCACTCCAGCCGGTCGATGCGGAGCTGGCTGCGGCAACGGATGCGGATCCGGCGGACTGTTGTCCGGCCTGCGAGCCGCACTTGGCATGAGCAACTGCGCCACCAGCAAGTGCGTCAAGTCGCCGAAGAAGTCTTCAAAGAAGATCGGCGAAAAGTGCGTCTGCACTTGGGAAACCTGCAGCAGCGACGTTTGTGGTGGAGCCGGCTGCAAGCCAGCTTGTGCTGCTCCAGGTGTTGCCCCGAAAGCTTCAGCTCCGGCTGCTCCTCCACAGGAAGCACCACCGGCTGTTGCTCCGGCACCACCAGAAGCTGCTCTACGCGGCATCTTCCCGCGCCGGTAGTCTGAACGTTGAACCGCTCGGCACCGCACCACTGCGATCAGTGGTGCGGCCCGAGACACGTCTTCGGCAACGACGAGGCGCTACAGTCCGAGCCTGAGACGCCCACCTTTGAAGAGTCTCCTGCGAGAATTGATGCAGCAAATCCTTGCGAACAAAGCTCCTCGCCAGTCCAGGTTGGCGAGGAGTTTTTTGTATAGGTATGGCAAGGCCGGATCGACAGCGACCTGCGGGCAACCGCACGGACGACGGCCTCATGTCAACAGGTCTTTGACTCACACCGCAACTCATTCGATCGACTCTTCAGAACTTCAGGCGCACTTCTCCCTGGAATCGCTTCCTTCGACAATTCTCGCCGCTTGACCGTCAGACCGCAGACACTACATTCGCGGTATGCAGTCTCGTTTTCTCAACTTCCTGTCGCTTTTTGCACTGTTCGCAGCGTCGTTCTCGATGCTCGCCGAACCGGTGATCGAGATACTGGTTGACTCACCGGCCTGCCCGTGCACCGAAACAGATAGCGACACTGACGCCGACAGCGACGATGACAGTCCCGATGACGAGTCGCTGCTCGTAGAGAAGACACCGGTTGCCGACTCTTTCACGCTTGAATGCCGAGTCACGCAACTGTCTGACGACGTGACCACTTCGCGAAACCTGGATGGTGATCCGCGAGGACCGCCTGCCGCATCGACCACTCCGATTGCCTGAGCGGCATCCTGCCGCCAACTCCCGGACCGGGCCTGCAAGCAATGAAGTTGTGAACTAAAGCTGATTGCCAGCCGCTGCCTCTTCCAGGCAACTCATCCGGCAACCGCACAATGTCAGTTCTGAGTCACCGCCGACGCTTCCTGCGTCACCACCGCCGGAATCGCGATCAGCCTCCCCCTTGCAACGTCGCTGCTCAACAACTCATGCATTTGTGGTGACGAGACAAACACGCCGAGAGTGTGAACCTGCCGTCGATCACTCAAGAACCATCGACTGAATCCAGTATCGGCACATCTGACGACGACGACAGTCGCGGCATCCGCAGGCGAAGTCGCCAGCAAAAACCAGTTCATCCAAACAGGATTCTCGACCAGAGGATTTACCATGTCTGAAACGTCCCCAACGACTCCGCCAACAGTCCTCACCGAAGTTCCGCGAGGCAGACTGCCTGAGGCCATCAAATATTTCCGAAACGACCTGGTATCTGGTTTTCTGGTCTTTCTGATCGCCCTGCCATTGTGTCTGGCGATTTCGGTATCCAGTGGTTATCCGCCGATCGCCGGAATCTTCACAGCGATCATCGGTGCGATCGTCACCACATTCATCAGCAACAGCGAACTGACGATTAAAGGGCCAGCGGCAGGTCTGATCGTGATCGCCCTGGGCTGTATCAACGAATTCGGTGGCGCCGGAAATACGAACGCCTACCGCGCCGCACTGGCTGTGGGGGTCGCAGCAGCCGTCCTGCAGATTCTGTTCGGGATGTTCCGAGCCGGAATTCTGGGTGAGTTCTTTCCCATCTCCGCCGTCCACGGAATGCTGGCAGCAATCGGCGTCATCATCATCATCAAGCAGATCCCCTACGCGCTGGGAATCATTGGAGCCAAGGGATCACCGCTGGAGATGGTTCAACAGATCCCTCACTACATTCTTGAAGCCAACCCCGCCATCGCCGCGATCGGAATCGTCAGCCTGCTGATCATGTTTACGTGGCCGAAAGTCAGCAGAAAGCTGGGACCGCTGAAACTGATTCCCGCTCCAATGATTGTGCTGCTGGTTGCCGTCCCGATGGGTATGGGCTTCGATCTGCTGCACAAGCACTCATACTACCTGCAAGGGCACGAATACCAGCTCAGCGAACAATACCTTGTCGACATGCCTGGGCGAATTTTCGGCATGTTCGACGAAGTCACCTACCCGGACATGTCGGTACTCACTCACCTGGTCGCCTGGAAATGGGTGATGATGTTTTTCATCATCGGCAGCCTGGAATCGCTGCTGAGCGCCAAGGCCGTCGACCTGCTCGATCCGTGGAGACGCAAAACAAACATGGACCGTGACGTCATCGCCGTTGGCGTCGGCAATCTGTGCGCATCACTGGTCGGTGGACTGCCGATGATCTCCGAGATCGTCCGGTCGAAAGCCAACATCGACAACGGAGCACGCACACGGTTTGCCGACATGTGGCACGGAATCTTCCTGCTCATCTGCGTAGCGCTGATCCCGACTGTCCTGCATATGATTCCCCTGGCGGCCCTGGCCGCGATGCTGGTTTACACGGGTTTCCGACTGGCTCACCCGACGGAATTCATTCACGTTTATCACATCGGAAAAGAGCAACTCGCCATCTTTGTCACGACTTTGGTCGTCGTCCTGGCGACTGATCTGCTGATCGGAGTCGCGGCGGGCATCGTGCTGAAAATGGTCATTCACGTTTCCAACGGCGTGCCGCTGCGGTCACTGTTCAAGCCGTACCTGGAAGTCGAAGACGTCGACGAAAACACCAGCATGATCATTGCCCGGCAGTCCGCCGTGTTCAGCAACTGGATCCCCTTCCGCCGACAGATCGAAGACATCGGCCTGGTTCAGCACCGGAATCTGATCATTGATGTTTCCGATACTCAACTTGTCGATCACAGCGTGATGGGCAAGCTCGAAGAAATGGCACGAGACTTCGAACAGGAGGGGCTGACGTTCGAAGTCCGCGGTCTGGAGTCGCTGCAACCGCTTGCGGACAACGCTCAGGCCGCCCGCAAACGAGGGTTGGCAACAATCCGCCGGATCACCGTCATGGCCAACCAGTCATTGCGTTACTGGCTGCTGGACGAATTCGTCAAGTGTGGAGCCACCGGCTACACCGTCACGACCTGCACCGGCGCCGGACGGCGCAACATCCAGAACGACAGCGTGGCGGACGACGAACACGTCCGCATTGAAGTCATCGCCCCGGAGCACGTGTGCGACGCCGTAATCGACTTCCTGCGTCGAGACATCCTGCCTGGCCATCACGTTGAAGCGTGTGTGGAGACTGTCGACGTCGTCCGCGTCGGACACTTCGCATCCGTCGAGGACCAGCCGATTAATGGCTCCCATCACTGATTGATAACTTGAAGACAGAACCGGGACAGAAAATGGTCCGCACCTGCTTTCTCAAGCAGGCTACGTTTTCTCGCGCGATGTAGAAACGGCCAGCCGATAAATCGACGAAATCTCGTCCTGGTTCGTGACGCAGGTATTCAGGTCGTTGAGCAATCCGTCCCGCAAGCTGTAGATCCAGCCATGAACGGAAAGATTCTGCCCCTGTTCCCAGGCGTTCTGCACAATCGTTGTATGACAGACGTTGTAGACCTGCTCGATGACGTTGAACTCGCAGAGCAGCTTCAATTCCTGTTCCGGATCATCCACTCCGGCAAGAACATCTTCATGTTTCTGCCGCACGTCCCGAATATGGCGCAGCCAGTTGTCAATCAATCCAAGCTTGTTGTTCTGCATCGCTGCCTTGACACCACCGCAACCGTAGTGACCGCACACGATGATGTGTTCAACTTTCAGGTAGGCAACGGCGTACTCAATCACCGACAGACAGTTGAAGTCGCTGTGCACGACGACGTTGGCAATATTCCGATGAACGAACACTTCGCCAGGCGTCAAACCCGTGATCTGATTCGCCGGAACTCGACTGTCCGCACAGCCTATCCAGAGATACTTCGGACTCTGCTGCGCCACCAGACGCTCGAAGAACTCCGGGTCAGCCATTCTGGCTCCGTCTGCCCAGTTACGATTGCTGTCAAACAGGTTCTTCAAATTTCGCATATTAATCCTTCATGGCTGACGGTCATGATCTGCTCTGTTGGTCGAGTCGACCGTGGTCGAGTCGCCCGGACGCGCCGGCATCTTCGCCAGAAACTCCGCGATCATCAACCGCTGTTTCCAGTGACAAAAATGGTGTCACTGTCGTCTCTCAAACTGAGAACATCCTCATCCTTCGAGCTTTCGCGAGGCACGGATAGCATGCTTCAGAACTTCGCACCTTCGCGTGAGTTCTTTTGCACTCTGCCGTAAACCCCCTCGCCCCGGAAGTGTACTCTTATTTTCGAAGGCTGTCTGATGGTAGGTTTAGAATTGGCGATGAACCTGTCGCTGCTTCCGGTCAGTCAGTCAAGCAGCGGCACTCACTCGGTGCCAAAGGATCTGATGACAAGGAGCCTCTGGAAGCCGTACATTCCGGTCGCCTTCTGATCATGACAGGTTGTGAGGTTGCTCAACTCTTGATCCAGTCTTGCCTGAAGCGGCGATCGTTGCCCCATTGCTCTCAGCTCTTCCGGCAATGCAAACTCAAATCACGCGGCTCCAGAAGGAAACCACTATGACACGCAGTGCTGCCGAACGGATCGAACATGTCAGCGATCTTTTGTTCGAAGCCAGTAAGTCGATTCGGATTCTGAGTCATGTCAGCTGGAGTGCTTCCGTCCGCGAGCAGTTTTTTGCTCTGGAAGCAAAAGAGTTACCAGTCGTCTCCTACCCAATCTTTGATCCGGCTCCGGTTCTTGAGATTATCGCCGCAGCCAGACTCCACATCGAATCGTCATTCATTGATGAATGGCTGACACGTCTGGCCGACGATCTGGAAGACAGTGCCAGAATGATGGCCGGCGCCGGAACTCCAGCGTTCTTCGCGTACTCAAAGAAGCTGTTTGGAGTTCCGAACGATCCATTGCCAGACAAAGTTTCGACGTCGCTCGCGCTGGCTCGCAAATTCGATGAGTTACTGACGTCGGTCATGAAGATCGATCTGGGTGAACCGCCGCCAGCCTGTTATCTGGCTCAGACTGTCGCGACGGCCATGTCGGAAGCCGTTACGAAAATGTTTGGCGCTGACGCTCCGGAAGTTCTGATCGTTGACGAGCTGTCCGCCAACGCGCTGGCAGGGCCAAAACGAATTCGAATCCGGCGTAACGCAAGCTTCTCTGACAAAGACATTAACCAGCTCGTCGAGCACGAGGCTTACATTCATGTGGCCACCTCGCTGAACGGACTGGCTCAGCCGCACCTGAAGATTCTCGGAGCCAGCCATCCAGGAATTACAAAGACTCAGGAAGGGCTGGCCGTCTTTGCCGAATTCATTACCGGGTCAATCGATCTGGGTCGAATGCGACGACTGGCGGATCGTGTTATTGCCATTCAAATGGCCGTTGACGGGGCGGACTTTCTGGACGTTTATCAGTATTTCCTGGCAAGGATTGAAAACGAGCAGCAGTCCTACGAGAACGCTCGGCGAGTCTTCCGTGGTGGCGTTGTCAGCGGTTCCTACCCGTTTACCAAGGACATGGTGTATCTGGACGGACTGCTTTCCGTACACAACTTTCTGCGATCGATCGTTTCATCAGGCCGCTCGGACTGCCTGCGTTTGTTGTTCTGCGGCAAGCTCGACATCGAAGATATTCCCGTCATTCACGAGTTGACTCAAATGGGTCTGTGTCAGCCCGCGAAGTATCTTCCCCCCTGGGCATCAGACCTGCGATTTCTACTGTGCCACCTGGCGTATTCTTCCTTCCTGAACGGTGTCGACCTTACCCAGGTCCGCGCTCACTATGACCGACTGCTGGCACGCATCCCCAAGCTGAACTCTTAAGTCATCCGGTCGACACTACGCTGAGATAAGCAAACCAGGGGCGAATGCCGCCGTACGGAATCGGTCACCGTACAACACTGGTCAGCACTTTACGCACACCTCGTAGTCTTCCAGATATTGGCAGAGCTGTCCTGTTCCGCACGGCTACTGTGACCACTGAGCACGCTATTCACCACCAGTCGTGGTGCGACCAGAGATCGCACACACAGCGATCAGCGCAAACGCCGAAGCATTCATCGAACATTCCATTTCCGACTTTTGTCGGCACAGGAATTGCCAAACTTCGATCTTGAGAGCGATCAAAGTTGCGTTGTCAAATCGCCAAACCAGCTCAAGTACGATGGGATCGGAAGTTCATGAAGAAGAACGAATCAATTTCGAAAATCATGTCGAGCAACCTCATCACGATTGACCACACAGAACCGGTTTCCAAAGCTCGGCAGTTGCTGGAGACTGGCGATCGTCATCACCTGCCGGTCGTCCACGGCGAAGACCTCGTCGGAATTATCAGTTCGAGTGACGTTCTCCGCGTCACGTTTGGAGAGTTTGGAAACCAGGATGGTCGCAGTCTCGATGCCATTCTGGACCACACTTATAAGCTCTCCGACCTGGCGAACAACGAACCTGTTTCGATCCAGGTCACCGCAACGATCCGGGATGCCGCCGGTTTACTGGCCAGCAACAACTTTCACTCACTTCCAGTCGTTGACGGAAACAAACTCGTCGGACTCGTAACTTCGACGGACCTGATTCAGTACCTGGTTGACCAGTACTGAGTTCAAGTTTCGCGTTTTTGAGGTGGTGTGTTTGAAGATGGGAGCTTCCTTCAAGATGCGTCTTCGGCTTTCTCAGGACAGAAGAACGCATGGAGAAAGGAAGCTCTCTTGTTCCTTGTCAGTTCGTTTGTGCTGGTGCAGCCGCGGGTGTCTGGTGTCCTGCCGGCTCCCACGTGGAACAGTTTCGAAGCCTTGATGGTCGGCTGAATGTTCGCTTAGCGCCGCACCCTTTCCGGCATGATCGAGGCAGCCGGACTGGACGGCAAGCCTCATCATTCGGTGTTCCATCGGGTGTTTGCGTCCACACGGTGGCCGCTGGACCAGTTGGGGCTGGCGGTCGAGATGCTTAATCAACAAGGCCGACGCGTGACGGTCGATCTGTACGTGCGGAAGACTCGCCTGCGAACTGTGGACCGAGTGGCATGCGTACTCAAAGTTCCCAGTGGTGACCTGCGCGTCGTCACCTCCGAACTCCCGACGACGGACGCGACCGCGAAGCCTTCCACAGCACATGCCAGGCGATTGAACGCACTGTCTCAAGGCGCTGCCGCTGTACGGCTTGATTGTTTGCTGGTTCGCGACCAGCGAGCATCAACAATTCCAGCCCCGCGAGCTTTCAGGAACTACTCGCCACCCTGCACAGCGAATCTCAGCAGCAGTACCTTTCACAACTGTCGCTCCCAGCGCCGGTCTCGCAGAAACTCAAACAGACCATCCAGGCACTCGCACTGCTCAACATCTGAAATTGCGAAACGCGAAGTCAGCGATCGTACTGACACCAAAAATGCAGACGGCCTGTGAAAATTAAACAGGCCGCTTGCCTTTGTGGGCACCAGTCAAACTTCTTCACAGCTCAACCGTCCAACGCCTGAGACTGCACGTCAGCCAGCACATACTTAACACTGTGGTAATGACATAGTGCCACCGCAGAAGCATCCGCGACGTCGTTTGGTTCGAGCAGCTTTTTCAGTCGGAGTTCATGCTGAACGGCGTGCTGCATCTGCTCCTTGCTGGCCTGCCCGTTTCCGGTCAGTAGCTTCTTGATCTGCGTCGGCGTGTAATGAATAACGGGCAGTTTGGCCTCGGCTGCGGTCAGCAGAATTACTCCCCGAGCATGAGCCATTAAGATGGCCGTCTTCGGGTGAGCAACGTGTGAGAACACCTGCTCGATCGCCATAACGGACGGATTCATCTCCGCGATAACTTCCCGTAGCCCGACCGCCAGCTCGTGCACCCGCTCGGCCAGCGGCAGATCCTTCGTCGAGCGAATCACGCCCCCTTCACGAAGCACGGCTCCTTTCGCCGTCCGCTCAATGATCGAATATCCCGTCCGATTCAGTCCTGGATCGATCCCCAGCACTCGCACCTGGCGTGCTATTGGCAAAGGTCTTTTGGGGTCGTTGGTTACTGGTTCGATCATTTAGAAACTTAGTACCACAACAAGTTGCAGATGTACTTCTCAGAAAAATCTCTCCGCGTTTTCCTCAGTAAATCACTGCTCGTCTCCGTTGAAAATTCCGTCTGATCGGGAATGTGGCTATTCGCGGCGCCACAAAGTTCCGTCGGGGCGGTCTTCGAGCGTGATCTTCAGTTCGTTGAGACTGTCTCGGATCGTGTCAGCGAGTGCCCAGTTCTTTTCACTTCGCAGGCTGCCTCGCAGGCTGATAACAAGCTGCATCAGACCGTCGACGAGTTCATCGTTTGCCCCTCCGGCATCGTCATCAACTGGCCTGTTAAACACACCGAGAATTCCCGCCAGCTCTTTCAGCAACGTGACGCTGGTAACAAAGGCTGCCATGTTCTGCTCGTCGGACTTGCCGGCGCCGTCGAGTTTTGTTTCGTTGACGAAACCGTTGATCGCTTTGCGCAGGTCGAACAGAACTCCGACTGCGCCGCCAGTGTTGAAGTCATCGTCCATGCACTCGTAATAACGATTGCGAAGAGCGGCGACTTCTCCGAGGAATCCCGCGGGCTCTCCATTGAGGGCGACCGTCTGCTCACGAGTTGCGGACGTTGTCAGAGCATAAAAATCCTGGCCAGTAATTCGCTGAAAAGTTTCGATCAGCCGGTAGAAGCCCTCGAGTGATCGACCCGTCTCATCGATCCGCTCGTCGCCAAAGTCAATCGGGCTTCGGTAGTGCGTGGCGAGAAGAAAGAAGCGAACCGTTTCAGGATGATGCTTCGAGAAGACGGCGGTTTTGACGGATTCAGCTCCGGCTGACCCTGCCAGCTTGCCAGCAACCTGAGCATCCATATCAGGAATGTCGCCGTGTTTGTCGTGCTGACCGCCGACTTTCCCGGACTGCCCGCTGGCCTGCATCAGACCATTGTGCAGCCAATACTTTGAAAACGGCTTGCCCGTGCAGCATTCAGACTGAGCGAGTTCATTTTCGTGGTGAGGAAACAGCAAATCGAGTCCGCCGCCGTGAATGTCCAGTGTTTCGCCCAGATACTTCATGCTCATGGCGGAGCACTCAATATGCCAGCCTGGCCGTCCTGGTCCCCAGGGACTGTCCCACGATGGCTCGCCAGGCTTTGACGCTTTCCAGAGTGCGAAGTCTGCCGGATGTTTCTTTCGATCGGCGGCTTCGACGCGTTCACCAGAAACCAGCTCATTGATGTTGCGGTGGCTGAGCTTGCCGTAGTCGTCGTCGTTTTCTGCCTGAAAGTAGACGTCTCCGTCGAGCGGGTAGGCATGCCCCTTTTCGATCAACGACTCGATCATTGAGAGCATTTCGGGAATATGCTCGGTCGCGTACGGGAAGCGGTCGATCGAGTCGACGCCCATCGTGGCGAGATTCTCGAAGTAGTCCTGCGTCATCTCCTTCGCAAGATCACCGACCTCGACACCCAGTTCGTTGGCCTTGTTGATCAGCTTGTCATCGACGTCGGTGATGTTGACGATCCAGGTCACGTCGTAACTGAGGTACGACAGATACTTCTTGATGGTGTCGAAGATGACCGGCCCGACCATGTGTCCGATGTGAGCCGGCTTGTAAACCGTCGGCCCGCACAGATACATGCCGACCTTCCCTGGGGTCACGGGAACGAAGTCTTCTTTTTCACGAGTCAGCGTGTTGTAGATGCGAAGGGTCATAGTCAGATCGTTGTGTTGAATGTTGAAGAGGCAGGCCGATTGAAATTCTGCAAGGTAACAATTTCAGTACGAGGTCTACTCGGATGTTCCGTCGCGATAAAGCAGGACAACAGCGTCGGCGGAAATGGACTCGCCACGCCCAATTGGTCCTACTTTTTCGCCTGTCTTGGCTTTGAGATTCACCTGATTCGCTGAGACACCCAACAGCTTTGCCAGGCTGTCCTGAATCTGCTTCCTCCAAGGGGCCAGTTTTGGTCGTTCTGCGAAGATGGTGCAATCGAGATTCGCGATCTTCCAGCCCCGCTCCTCGACTTCCTGAACGGCAGCTCGCAAAAAGACGGCGGAGTCGGCACCTTTCCATTGTGAATCGGTGTTCGGAAACCAGTCGCCGATGTCGCCCAGCGCGAGCGCCCCCAGCAATGTGTCCGTCACCGCGTGCAGCAGGACGTCGGCGTCGCTGTGCCCGACAAGGCCCTTTTCAAACGGCACGGTCACGCCACCAAGAATCAGCGGTCGACCAGCTTCAAGCCGGTGGCTGTCGTGTCCGTGTCCAATTCGCAGCGGCGGGAGTTTCATCCTGATTGCAATAGCTGTTGAAACTCGAAGAAGTCACCCGAAGTCCGGCTCCTGATCGTTAATGATCAGCTCCGCCACTTCGAGACGCGACATCCGTGCCGCGGGTTGTCGCGAATGATAGTTCTGCCCGATTCACTCGGCAATGTGACCTGCAACGCCACATAATTACTGTGTTTGAGTATTATTTTGAGCCACTGGCCGATTCAACAGCAGGCTCGACCGTCAGAACTTCCCGTCGCGGACTTCGAAGCCGGTGGGTTTGCCGAGACTTTCTCCGTCTCGGTTTACCCAGTCGGCGACAGCGTCGAGCAGTTGTGAGATCGAAACTTCAGGTCGACCGTAGCGATCGTGGGAAACGCTGGCGTCGTTAAGTAACGCGGTCGGCGATTCCTGGCCATCAAATTCGACGGGCAGATTCAGGCGGTCGGCCAGTTGTTCACTGATGGTTCGAACGCTGAGAATTTCAGAACCGGTGACGTTGACGACGAACGGCGGGCTGGCGACGTCGACCAGACTGGCCAGCGCGTGAGCATTGGCATCGCCCTGCCAGATGACGTTGAACGATCCCATCGTCAGGTCGATCGACTGTCCGCTTTTTATTCGAGTGGCCAGGTCGACGAGAACTCCGTAACGCAACTCACAGGCGTAGTTCAGACGAATGATGGACATCGGCGTGCCGTTTGTTCGGCTGAAGTGTTCGAAGACTCGCTCGCGTCCGAGGCAACTCATGGCGTACTCGCCGGCTGGATTCAGAGAGTCAGTCTCGACCGAGCCGCCACTCGACACCGGCACCAGGCCATAGACGTTACCGGTTGAGAAAACGGCGATTCGGCTGTCTCGATATCGACTCGCGACTACCGCTGGCACGACGGAGTTCATCGCCCAGGTCAGTGATTCATTGCCGGTCGATCCAAATTTCATGCCGGCCATGAAAACAATGTTGGGAGCATCCGGCAGGGCTGCTACCGCCTGCCCATCCAGCAGGTTGGCTTTGATGGTCTCGATGCCCCAGGCGTCGAGCTTCTGACGTTCAGCGTCATTCGAAAAACGCGCGACACCGATCACTCGCCGAGCAACGCCAGCCTGGTCCGAAGCGCGCTTCGCCATTCGGGCAAGAGTCGGCCCCATCTTCCCGGCAACGCCGAGAACCAGTATGTCGTCATTGATCTTTGAAAGCCTTTCCACCAGCCACTCGGGCGGCCGGCTGAGTGCGTCGTCGAGTTGTTCGACCGTTTGGATTTTCATGGGGCAGGCCGAAGGGTGAATGACAATGCAGGCTTTTTGAACGCCGAGGGCGAAGAGGTGAAAAATGCTGAGGGTAAAGGGAGACCTGCAGGGTGAGCATCGCTCACCAAATTGGATCCAACTTATGGGCGACGCCCACTCTACGACATGATTTCTTTGGCGACGTGGCCAGCGACGTCGGTCAGGCGGAAGTCGCGGCCAGCATAGCGATAAGTCAACCGTTCGTGGTCCAGACCGAGCAGATGCAGAATCGTCGCGTGGAGATCGTGGACGTGCATCTTGTCTTCGGCCGCGTAGTAGCCGTATTCGTCGGTTGCTCCGTAGGCATACCCGCCTCTGGTCCCGCCGCCGGCCATCCACATGGTGAAGCCGTGCGGATTGTGGTCTCGACCATTGCTTCCCTGGGCGGTCGGCGTTCGACCAAACTCGCCACCCCACAGAACGAGCGTGTCTTTCAGCAGGTCGCGATCTTTCAAATCCTGCAGAAACCCGGCGATCGGCTTGTCGACTTCGGAAGCGTTTTTCGTGTGGCCCTGGTAAAGGTTGCCGTGCTGATCCCATTGAACTTCACTGTCGCTGTGCGTGACCTGGACAAATCGGACGCCTCGTTCCAGAAACCTCCGAGCCAGCAGGCACTGACGACCGAAGTCCTGAGTTACCGGATCGTCAATGCCGTACTGTTTTTGAGTGGTGTCCGTTTCTTCAGAGAGATCCTGAACTTCGGGCATTGTCGATTGCATCCGGAAAGCCAGCTCGAACGAACTCAGCCGACCTTCCAGTGCCTGATCGTTTCCCGCGATCTGTAAGTGGTCGCGATTCATCGCCGCGATAAGATCGAGCTGCTTTCTCTGCTGCCGGGAACTCAGTCGCGAGTTCCGAATGTGCTTCACCTGAGCAGCCGACGACGCGAGGCTGGCGTTTCCGATCGGCGTTCCCTGGCAGTGAGCGGGCAGAAATGCCGACCCCCAGTTGTTAACTCCGCCGTGAGCCAGCGTCGGGCAGATCGTCACAAAGGCCGGCAGGTTCTGGTTCTCGGTGCCCAGGCCGTAAACCAGCCACGACCCCATGCTCGGCCGCACGAACTGGTCGGAGCCGGTATGCAGTTTCAGCAACGCGCCTCCGTGAGCCGGATTTGTTCCGTGGACTGAACGCAAAATGCAAAGATCGTCGACATGCTTTGCGACATTCGGAAACAGAGCACTGACCGGAAGGCCACTCTGTCCGTGCTGACGAAACTTCCACGGCGACCGTAGGAGATTGCCTTGTTTAGCAAACGTGACTCGCGGAAGGTCAAATGGCAGTGGCTTTCCGCTGTCACGATCAAGCAGCGGCTTGGGATCGAACGTGTCGACATGCGATGGTCCTCCTTTCATAAACAGGAAGACAATCCGTTTTGCACGAACCGGAAGATGCGGCTGCTTCGGTATCAGAGGGTCGCTGCTCTTAGCACTCTCATTGGCTGCGGCGTCCGCATCCTGCGCGAGCAAAGCACCGAACGCCAGATGACCGAATCCGACGGCGGCACTCTTGAGCAAACGCCGTCGTTCTGACAGCAACGTTTGATCGATCTCTGACGTGTGCTTCGAGGTTGTGATTTCAGCCATGACTACCTCAGATAGATGAATTCGTTACTTGCAAACAGGCTCTGGCAGAAAATCGACCACGCACTTTGTTCAGCGTTGGCGTCAACACTTGCCGCATCGGCCAGGGCGGCTGACGTCAGTTCGGAAATAAATGCCAGCGAGCGTTTGGATTCTGATGGCGAGGGGAGCCTTCCGAATGCCCGTTCGTAAGCAACGTTGATCCTTCGAGAGTTATCGAGCGATTCACTCATCAGCAACGCGGCCAGATGATCGGCTGAGTCCATGACCAGGTCGGAGTTCATCATCAGCAAAGCCTGAGGAGCGACGATCGTTGCGTTGCGGCTTCCGGTCGGCATTGTCGGATCAGGAAAATCGAACTGGCTGAACAGCGAGTAAACGTTGTTTCGAATCACCGGCAGATAAAGCGATCGTCTGAGGCTGTCGTATTTTGTGTGATCGACGGATGTGTGATTAAAGACGAACTGCCGGTTCCGCAGAGGGATGGTTTTGCCGCCGAGTTCCGTGTTCAGCCGACCGGACACGGCGAGAATGGAATCGCGAATCTGCTCGGCTTCCAATCGTTGAAGTCGGAACTTCCACAGCAGTCGGTTTTCCGGATCCGCTTCGGCGAGCGTGTGATCAGAATTCGACGACGCCATCTGATAAACGTTCGACGTCAGAATCAACCGGTGCAGTTCCTTCGTCGACCAGCCGCCTTCCATAAAGCGTCGAGCCAGCCAGTCCAGCAGTTCCGGATGCGACGGTCGATCTCCAAGCCTGCCGAAGTTCTCAGTCGAGCTGACGATGCCGGTTCCGAAATGCCATCGCCAGACACGATTCACAAAAACGCGAGCTGTCAGTGGGTGCTGCGTGCTGGCCATCCACTGAGCCAGCTCCAGGCGACCGCTGCGATTCTTTGGCAGAATCGGCCTCACGGTCGACGTACGCATGACTTCGGGAAACTCGCGCGCGACAGGTTCGCCAAAATTGCGATGACTGCCGCGAATGTGAATCGGCAGGCTTGTCAGTACGGTTCCGTCAGCAACGCCCATGACGGACGGTTCATCCGGAGCGTCACTTTCGGCCAGACGAGCCTTTTCCATCAGCCGGTAGTATTCGGCGAGCGTCTCGTCGTCAAAGGCGAACTCAGGTTTCGGAGGGACTGCCAGAAAACCAGACAGGTCGTACAACGCAGCTCGCGCTGGCTCCAGAGTTTCGTCGTCAATCGTCGTCGCTTTGGCATCTTTCTTTCGAGCCTCAGCCAGTGCCGCTTCAACTTTCTCGAACAGCAGTCGGTAATAAGTCTCGATCTGCTTCGCCGCTTCGTCGGCGGCGACTCCCGCCGTATTTTTCCATTCGTGCCACTTCGCAAAGACGGGATCGTCCGCGTGGTACTGCATGTGGAGACGGCAGTGGTGCAGAATCCTCGGGTGCAGCCCCAGCGGTTCCGCGATAGCCGCTACTTCGGTCAGCGATGCATCCGGAGAAAAATCTGCCGCTGCCATCAGGTACTCGGCGGCTTTCGCCCGAGCGTCATCTCTCAGCTTTGTAGTGACTTTATTCTTGAACGAAGAAGCGGCGCTGTTGAGTTCTGCCAGCTCCGCGTCGATCTTTTTCAGCTCAGCCAGTTCCTCTTCCGTGGCAAACGAGTATTCGTGCCAGTGCTTGATCACACCGGTCTGCGTGTCGCCAAACGTGCTGGTACTCTTGAAGATGGCCGCCAGCGCGTAGTAGTCAGTTTGTTTGAGCGGGTCGAACTTGTGATCGTGACACCGCACGCAGCCGATGGTCATTCCCAGAAACGCTTTGCCGACGGTGTCGAGCTGCTCGTCGATCGTGTCCATGAGGAGTTTCTCTTTGTCCGGCTCGGCCAGAACTTTCGCGCCGAGCACCAGAAACCCCGTCGCCGTTCTGGTTTCTCGATTCGCTCCCGGCACAAGATCCCCGGCGAGCTGTTCAATGAGAAACCGGTCGAACGGTTTGTCATTGTTGAACGAGTCGACCACATAGTCGCGGTAACGCCAGGCATTGCCGAACGCGAGGTTTTCATCCAACCCGTTCGAATCAGCATACCTCGCGACATCGAGCCAATGCCGACCCCAGCGAACTCCGTACTGGGGTGACTCCATCAATCGCTCGACAACTTTTTCGAAAGCATCTGCCGACTCGTCCGCCAGAAACGCCGCGATTTCATCCGGAGTCGGCGGCAAGCCGATCAGGTCAAAGGTCACTCGGCGGATGAGCGTTCGTTTGTCAGCTCGCTCGGCAGGCCGCGTATGGTGTTCTTCGAGCTTCGCCAGAACAAAGGCGTCGATCGGAGTCTGAACCCAGCCGGCATTTTCGACAACAGGCACTTCTGGATTGGCAACCGGCTTGAACGACCAGAACCCGCGACCTTCTTCGATCGACATTCCCGTTGGTCGAACCGTGCCCGGCTGACTTTCAGTGCGTGAATCGGGAACTCCCAGGCGAACCCACTTTTCGAGAATCGCAATCTCGGCGTCGGACATTCGCCCTTTCGGCGGCATTTGCAGATCGCGATTCTGATACCGGACAGCCTCAATCATCAGACTCTTGTCAGGCTCTCCGGCGACAACCACCGGCCCGCTGTCGCCGCCTCTCGCAACGCCCACCTTCGAGTCAAGATTCAACCCGCCATCAACATCGCCCTCCGAGTGACATTCGTAGCAATATTTAACCAGCAGCGGTCGCACGTCCTTCTCGAAGAATTCGACGTGGACTGATTCTTTGCTCGGTCGCCCAGCGACAGAAACATCAGGCTGATCATCGGCCAGAGCAACGTCGTCGGACGCGACCGCACAAACAACAGCCGCCACAAGAACAAAACGCAGCCAGAGAGGCAGGCAGAGAGGCAGGCAGCACCACGAATCTAATTCGTAATGGCCATGTCTGTGTGACATTCGTTGGACCTTATCGTCTTTTACTTTGCGAACGAGTTTCTGGTCGCCATTATGCACAATCTGACCGGGCAGGACGACAGCAGGCGGTCATCTCGACGTCCGTCCTTCGGTAACAATTCCTGAATGGCCCTTACCATCACCGTGACACTCTGCACGAGAACTTCGACAAGCTCAGATTCATAATCGAAAGACACTGCCAGATGGAACTGCACAGAATGTGGACGGAACAGTGCGACGCCACGACGGGAATTCGCAACGCATTCGGTACTCAGCAGGCGCTGAACTATCTCATTGGCGAAAAGTTTCTCGACTTCATCGAGGCCGCCGGAAAGGACGACAACTTCCGCAGTGAGCTTCCTCAGTTCGCCGCTCGCGTCCAGACATTGTTCGAACCATCAGAACTCGCGGCCTATCTGGCCCCCGTCGATGATTCCAACGTTTCGCGGGACGCCTCAATCGTCCGATGTTTGACGGACGAAACGCTGGTTGCCGAAGCGTGGCGTCACCTGCACTCTGAAACGCAACATCTGTGACAACTGTAGAACTTTCGCGACGCTGTTTGAGCGGCCTTTCCGCACGGTGAGCTGGCTCTTGTCCACGATACGTCGAATCCTCACTCAGAGAGACTGTGATTTTTTCGACAAGCCACGCCCGACGATCTGGAAATTCACGAACTCGTCGGAGGGTCGGTAACAGCAGAATTCCCACACAAAAACGGCACGAGCTGGATGTCCAGTTCGTGCCGTTTCTCATTTTCGTTTGTGAGACTCGAACTCGTGAGACTCAATTGAAGCCGCGTGTGGAAGGCTGCCTGGCTTTCCAGCATCGCGGCGAAATCGACTCGTCGCCTCGCGTCAGGATCGCAGGAAGCCTTTTGACGTCAGTAGTGCGATGACAGCGTTTGCACATTCTTCAACCGACTGCTCACCAGTCTTCAGCACCAGGTCAGGCGATTCCGGAACTTCGTAGGGGGCAGTGTCTCCAGAAAATTCTGTCAACCTGCCTGCATCGGCCTCAGCGTACTGCCCGCGAGAATCGCGTTGGCGACACAATTCAACAGGGGCGTCGACGTGAACTGTCAGGAATCTGTCGGTACCAATCACTCCGGCCACTTTGTCGCGAACCGTTGCGTTCGGGGCCACAAACGCGGCAATGCAGATGATGCCAGCGTCGTTCAGAATGTTGGCAAGATGGGCCGATCGGCGCAGGTTCTCTGATCGCTCTTCGAAGCTGAAGCCAAGATCTTTGCTGAGCCCTCGGCGAACCTGCTGTCCATCAAGGACGGTGACCGCTCGCCCGCTATCAAATAACTTACGTTCAACCGCCTGAGCGATCGTTGTCTTACCACTGCTTGTCAGACCTGTCAGCAATACGGTAACTGGTTTCTGTCCATAGCGGGATTCGCGTTCTTCGGGAGTGACGACGTTGAGGACGTCAGCTTCTTGAGCATCTTCTTCAACGGCAATCTCCTCTTCCCACGCTGCCAGCCTCTTCCCGCCGGAACTTCGATCCAGGATCATCGCCGCAGCCACGGTCGCATTCGTGATCCGATCAATGAGAATCAGTGCGCCTGTGGAGCGATTGTTTTTGTATGAATCGAAGCAGATGGTTTCGTTCAGGCAAAGCCGGCAGCGACCGATCTCATTCAAATTCAGTTGTGGCGCAGGGCTGCTGTGCAACGTGTTCACGTCGATTCGGTAACGCAGAGATTCGATGGAACCGGTAATCAATTGAGTCGAGTGCTTCACGATGTAGGTTTTGCCGGGGACCATTGGCTCTTCAGCCATCCAGACCAGCATTGCTTCAACGGTGTCAGATGTTGCTGGAACGTTGCCGGGCTTCACGATCATGTCGCCTCGGCTGGCATCAACTTCGTCTTCGAAAGTCAGAGTGACCGCAAGCGGTGCATAGGCTTCGTCCATGTTGCCGTCAAAAGTGACGATCTCTTTGACATGAGTCGTCTTCTTGCTGGGCATGACCATTACTTCATCGCCCTTGCGGATGATTCCGGAAGCGATGGTGCCGCAGAAGCCGCGGAAGTCCAGATCAGGCCGGTTGACCCATTGGACGGGCATCCGAAAGTCCTGCAGATTTCTGTCGGAACCGATGTAGACGGATTCGAGCCGGTTCATCAGCGTTCCGCCGTTGTACCAGGGCATATTTTCACTGCGGTCCACAACGTTATCGCCATTGAGCGCAGACAATGGGATAAAGTAGAGATCCGGCAGATCAAGACGTCGAGAGAATGCACTGTAGTCGGCGCAGATCTTGTCGTAGGTGGCTTCATCAAAATCAACAAGGTCCATCTTGTTGATGGCGATGATGACATGCCGAATGCCGAGCAAAGACACGATAAAACTGTGCCGTTTGGTCTGAGTCATCACCCCATGCCGAGCGTCAATCAGAATGACCGCGAGATCTGCAGAACTCGCTCCCGTTGCCATGTTACGAGTGTATTGTTCGTGCCCCGGGGTGTCCGCGATGATGAATTTGCGTTTGGCCGTACTGAAGTAACGGTAGGCGACGTCGATCGTGATTCCCTGTTCCCGTTCTTCTTTCAGTCCGTCCGTGGCCAGCGCGGGGTCAAATTTTCCGCCGACGGCCCCTTGAGTTTTGGAATCGGCCTCGATCCGTGCCAGTTCGTCTTCGTAAAGCATCTTGGAGTCGAACAGCAGCCGACCGATGAGCGTGCTTTTTCCGTCATCGACACTGCCACACGTGATGAACCGCAACAACTGCTTTTGCTCATGCTGCTTCAGGTACGCTTCGATGTCGGTTGCGATCAGGTCTGAGTGGTGTGACATGGATTCTGCTGTTTTTAAATGGGTGGCGGTACGGACCGACGACGGGTTGCGGCCTCAGTTACCGATGTGAGGTGTCACCAGGAATGCGCAGGACGGCTTAGAAATATCCGCGTTCTTTCTTCTTCTGCATGCCGGAGCCACCTTCATCCTTATCAATGACTCGGCCCTGACGTTCGCTGGTTTTGGTGAGCAGCATTTCCTGAATAATTTCCGGAAGCGTGGTTGCTTCTGATTCGACCGCGCCGGTTAACGGGTAGCAGCCGAGTGTTCGGAAGCGAACCATCTTCTCCATCGGCACTTCGCCTGGAAGAAGCTTCACTCGGTCATCGTCCAGCATGATCAGCACGCCGTCGCGTTCGACAACTTTGCGCATCGCAGATTTGTACAGCGGTACGATCGGGATGTTTTCAAGATGGATGTACTGCCAGACATCCAGCTCCGTCCAGTTACTGAGCGGAAAGACGCGGATGCTTTCGCCCTTGTTGACCCGCGTATTGTAGATGTTCCACAACTCCGGGCGTTGATTCTTGGGATCCCAGCGATGCTTTTTATCGCGAAACGAAAACACACGTTCCTTGGCGCGGCTTTTTTCTTCGTCGCGGCGAGCTCCACCGAATGCCGCATCAAAGCCGTACTTATCCAAAGCAGCTTTCAACGAATCGGTCTTCATCATCTCAGTGTGCTTTTCACTGTCGTCCAACGGGTGGATGTTCAGCTTCAGGCCTTCTTCGTTGATGTGGACGAGAAGTTGCAGCCCCAGTTCTTCCTGCACGAATTGATCACGAAAGGCGATCATCTCTTTGAACTTCCACGTCGTATCGACATGAAGTAAAGGGAACGGGGGCTTGGCCGGGTAAAACGCTTTCAGGGCCAGCTGCAACATGACTGCTGAATCTTTACCGATTGAGTACAGCATCACAGGATTGTTGAATTCCGCAACGACCTCACGGATTACGTGAATGCTTTCGGCCTCAAGTTGCTTCAGATGGGTTAAGTTGTAATCGCTCATGTTCTTCCTGGAGCGGGCATTCTGTCGGGTAAGTTGGTGGTCAGTATAAGTCGTACGCAAGTGTTGTGTTTAGGGGAGTTTCAATCTGCAATCAACCCAGTTCGGGACGATGAAAAGGTTGTTGCTTTGAAGAATCTGTCGGCATATTTCGAGCGATTCGGCACATAATCCAGTCTTTGATGATCTTTTACTGACACCGTTTCGCCAGACAGTCCGAACGAATTCGAGAGTGAAAAATTTCTCCGGCCAGAAGTCGCACGATTCATCAGCAGAACCGAGTAGACGACAGCCTCGGGACATCGACGATGCTCCACGGGAAAGAAGAATTCGAGCCTGGCATTGCGTCCTGAAAGCTGTCGCCGGGCAGCTTCAGCCTTTTCGGCCTCGCTCAGTGGCAGCCTGGCAGTGTCCGGCCGAGGTGCGTCCGTTTTTCTGGCCCAGACTGGATGAGAACGCAACGGACTCGACCGGTCGAGTCCGTCCTCTTAAAACCCGCAAATTCCTCTCGCAAACTGCCTGTATCGAGCCGACGTGAAGTATGAACAGAACCGACATCGAAGCCCTGATTCCTCACCGCGATCCTTTTCTCTGGATCGACGAGGTTGTCAAAATCGACGATACAAAAATCCATGCTCGCAGGAAAATCGACGACAAGCTCGACGTCTTTCGCGGCCATTACCCTCATTTTCCGATTCTGCCGGGCGTATTGCAGCTTGAAGCCGCGTTTCAGGCGGGAGCCATACTGATCGCGAAGACTCAGGACGTCGGCGAGGGCCAGGTTCCCGTCGTCACACGAGTCAACAACACAAAATTCCGCTCGATGGTCCGCCCCGGAGACACCCTCGACATTGAAGTCGAGCTGACGGAAACGCTTTCAAACGCTTTCTTTCTTACTGGGAAAGTCAGCGTCGACGGGAAGGTGACCGTTCGTCTGGATTTCGCCTGTGCCGCCGCGAAAGTCGAGTAAATTTCCGAATTCGCAAACGCATCGCCTGGCATCAACCGATGCTGATCGGAATTCCGAACTCTTCCGACAGACAACACAGATCGACGGCCGTCGATGGCGAAAGCGGAATTCCATTCTGGCGACGTTCGACTTCCGTTTCAGCTTCAAGCTGCCCCGGAATGATGACTCGATCGAACCCCGGAGCAGCGGGTGATTCGTTGAACGTCTGAGTCATCGCGTCCAGCCCCTGTTTGATCAGGGTCGGATCGCCAAACCGGTCGAGCCGCACGGCGGCAAAGTTGTGGGCGACACCTTCCTGAGCAAAACCGTGTTTCGTTGCCGAGTTATCCCCCAGAACTCGATCGGGATTGGCATCCTTTCGCCAGGCTCCGGCGAGCAGACCAGTCAGAATCCAGCCGGCGACTGCCAGTCCGAAACCCTTGTGCCCTCCGTATGTCGTCGCGCCGCCGAGCGGCTCCATTTTGCGAACGGCGTCCGGATTGTCAGTCGTCTGATGGTTCTCATCCAGCGACCAGCCAGCAGGAATTGCTTTGCCGAGTTCTTCGAGCATTTCCACCCGGTTCACCGGGACGACGGAGGTCGACATATCCAGCACAAAGTCCGGCCCGGTTGCTCCGGGGCAGGCCATCGCCAGCGGGTTGGTCGACAACATCGGCAGTAGACCGCCAAACGGGACGACCGACTTCGGCTGCCCGTTCGCAAACAGATAGCCGGTCGACGCAAAGCCGAGCATGTCGTGCGGCACGGCCATGTGAGCAAAGTAGCCCGCCGGTCCGAAGTGTGTCGAGTTTCGGACGGTCACGATTCCGACACCGGTTTCGTTTGCTTTTTCGATGGCCAGATTCATGGCCCGAACCGAGACCGACAAACCGAGACCAAAGTTTGCATTCAGTGCAGCGGTCGTTGGAGATTCAAATTCCGTTGTCAGCTCAGCGTTGAAGCAGATGACTCCGTCGCGCCGTCCGACTCCACCTGCGGTGTCGATGTAGTAGCGTTTCAGATTGCGAATTCCGTGCGTGTCGACACCGCGCAGGCTCGCCCAGATCAGCACATCGGTTGCCAGTCGGGCATCTTCTGAATTGACTCCCGCTGCCTCGAAAATCTGCTCACTGAATGACCGCAGTTCGTCTGCGGAAATCTTCATCTCTGACATCAGAATTATTCCTTAAGGATCGTCGCCTGTTGTGTGGCGGAAGATTGAAGCATCGCGAGCACGGCTTCAACTCCAGCGCGCCCGTCTGCCGGGGTACCTTCCCCGCCGCGTTCGCCATTGATCGAATTCACGAAAGCCTGCATCTGGTCACAGTAAGCCTGCATGCGAGGCATCGCGAATGCGGAGCCTGCTTCTTCGTGCCCGACTCGGGGCTGCTCAAAGACGGTTTCCATCTTTCCGTTACGACTGATGTTCAGCTGGCCGTACGGATTGAGATCGATGATTCCGCTTTCGCCCATGATCCGAAATCGAAACTCTTCCGCCGGAAATCCCGGCGCGGGCAGCACGCTCGACGACCAGTAAGTCGACATGGCATCGCTGTCGAACTTCAGCAGCGCCATCGTCGTGTTTTCGTTGGGATTCTCTTCGCGATACGTCCCGCATTGAGCGGAAACATTTACGAGTTCGCTCCCCAGCCACCAGCGACACAAATCGATGTTGTGCGGAGCGCTGTTCATCAGATGAGCCATCGCGAGCGGGTTCGTCCACCAGCCCCAGTTTCCACCGAATCCGGGATCGCTTCTCAAAGCCGTGATGTCGAACAGAGCCGACATCTGAATGCAGCGAACCTTCCCGATCCTGCCAGCCTGAATCAGATCGCGAGTCGTGTAGTTTGACTCGCGAAACCGCTGGTGATAACCGACTGAAAGCGTGAGATCGCGTTCTTCAAACGTCGCGATCATCTCGTCGCAATGTTCGAGCGACGTTGCCATCGGCTTCTCAACAAGAGCATGTTTGCCAGCCTTTGCCGCTGCCATCGCTTCTTCGTGATGCAGCCAGTGCGGCGTCGATATCACGACCGCGTCAATATCGTCACGATTCACGAGTGAGTGAACGTCAGGTTCCAGATCGATCCCGTAGTCGCTGGCAAGTTTCTCGGCACGACTTCCGCAGGCAACGGCCAAAGGGATCGTCGATTCCAGCTTGTAAGCCGCGTCGACGTGTGTCCGTCCCATAAATCCTGAGCCGATTACGCCAATTCTGACAGGGTTCATGATGCCGCCTTTTCAAACGCCTGAATCTGTAGCCTGTTTTCTCGCGGCCCGGTCTTTCAGAATCAACATCGCGGATTCCGTTCGGAAAACCTGCCAGCAGACTTACCTCAGCAAAATTACGTCAGCACGATCACCGGGAGCGACCACGTGAAACAGATACTTGTAGTCGGCGGAGGATCGATCGGCGAGCGACACGTTCGTTGCTTCCTCAACACCGGTCAGGCCGAAGTCTCTCTCTGCGAAACTCGTCCCGACGTACGGCAGCGGCTCGCCGAAAACTACGAACTTCAAAATGTGTTCTCAGCGTTCGACGCAGCGCTCGTTGAGAATTTCGAGGGAGCCGTGATCTGCACGCCGGCTCATCTTCATATTCTGATGGCGACGCAACTTGCCAGACGAGGTATCGGTTTGCTGATTGAGAAACCTTTGAGCACGTCGCCGCACGGGGTTGATCAACTGTCCGAGATTGCCGAGTCGAAGAGTCTTCCGGTTTCCATCGCGTACGTAATGCGGCAGCACCCGGCACTTCAGGCGATGAAACAGGCGCTCGATTCCGGACGTTTCGGTCGAGCCGTCCAGATTGTTTACTCGGGCGGCCAGCATTTTCCGTTTTACCGACCAGCTTACCGCGAGACCTACTACACAAGGCACGAGACCGGCGGCGGGGCAATTCAGGACGCGCTGACTCACACCGTCAACGCTGCCGAGTGGCTCGTCGGGCCTGTGACGAAACTCGTCGCCGATGCCGAGCACTGTTTACTGGAAGGTGTCGACGTTGAAGACACCGTCCACATCATTACTCGACACGGTTCTGTGCTCGGCTCATTCAGCCTCAACCAGCACCAGCCAGCCAACGAGTCAACGCTGACGGTTCTGTGCGAACGTGGAGCCATTCGGTTCGAAGGGCACAACGCAAGCTGGTCGTCATGCGTCGAGCCGGATTCTGAGTGGAAAATGGAAGAACGATATTCTCTGGAACGAGACGACCTGTTCGTTTCGCAGGCGAGGGCGTTTCTGTTGCAGCTTGACGGGAAGTCGGAAGCCGCGTGCTCGCTGCAGGACGGTTTGCAGACACTTCGCGTCAACCTGGCCGCGCTGGAATCAGTCGATACCGAAAGCTGGAAACACTTATGACCGAGCCAACCATTCAAAACCTGTTCGACCTGACCGGTAAAGTAGCTTTGATTACCGGCGGCTCGGGCTATCTCGGAAAGTCCTTTTCGCGAGCACTGGCGGAGGCCGGTGCTCGCGTCGTCGTCGCCAGCCGAGTCAAAGATCGAGCGGAACAGGTTGCAGCGGAACTCCCCTCATCAGACTCACCTGGCAAAGCAGCACATTTCGGAGTGCAGCTCGATCAGCTAGACGAAGCATCGCTCGACGCGGGTTTCAATGCCGCAGTCGAAGTGGCCGGGCAGGTCGACATCCTGATCAACAACGGACAGCAGGGACACCCGCTCGACCTGACCGACGTCACCGGCAAAGCCTTTAGTGAAGACCTCAAAAATGCCACGGGTTATTTTCTGCTGGCTCGCCGGTTTCGGGATCACATCGTTGCTCGCGAAGCTTCGGGAGCGGTGGTCATGATCGGATCCATGTACGGCGTTGTCGGTTCTTACCCCGACGCCTACGAAGGTGTCTGCACCGCCAGCCCCGTCCAGTATCACGCGCTGAAAGGCGGGATCATCCACATGACGCGGCACCTGGCCTGCTACTGGGCAAAGGATGGCGTCCGAGTCAACTGCCTGAGTCCCGGCCCCTTCCCGTCAGACAAGGCTCCGCCGGAAATGGTCGAGCGGCTGAAGAGCAAACTTCCGATGGGCCGCATGGGCGAACCTCACGAACTGAAAGGTGCACTCCTGCTCCTGACCAGCGACGCCGGTAGCTACATCACCGGCCAGAACCTGCTCGTCGATGGCGGCTGGACCGCGTGGTAAGGAATGCGTCCGCAATAACTTCCCGATTTCGAACAGCGGCTGGAGCAAATCGACTTTCGAGAAATTATTCAGGTCACGGATGGCCTTGAGGTCTCAGGACGATCCTGTAAGCGCCGCAGCCCTCCAACGTTTTCGTTTTGAATCTCTTGAATCATGAGTTCGCTCAGACGCATCAACGATGCCTTCGAGTGCATCCAGTTGTTCGTTATACGCGTTTGGCGTTTGCCTTGCGGTCCACCGTCGCCAGCGTGTTTTTGTGTTGTAACAGGAGTTCTCAACGTCATTCTCTGCCTGGTCGAAGACGTCTTGAATCGCCAGTAGACAATCATGGATACCGCTTGAGCGGACATCGATCACGGCTCGCGCGGAAGGCTTACATTTTCCTCTCGTCCGGCGGCGGGCCCAGCACTTCCTGCCGCAGTTTCAGCAGGTTGAGCGGCGTGAAGTCTTCGCCTTCGAATTCAATCTGCGTCACCGGCCAGTCCCCGGCATCCTTCAGACGTTGCAGATGTTTCGTGACGTTGAGCCAGCGGATCGTGCCGTTGGACGTTCGGATGACCAGCATGACCGGGTACTCATGAGCGATCCAGTAATCGGCCCAGCGCTGCTTCTTTATCTGAAAGATGGCTTTGCGGTCCCGCTGCCGATCCTTCAGGTACGAGTCGCCATTTTTCAACTGCAGATAGACGCGTTTTCCGCTGGCGTTGCCGGCGTAGTCTTTGAACTCGATTTCGCCGTCGATGCCGTGGTCCGAATTTGCCACCGGACGGAATATCTGACCGGCTTCGCCCGAGATCGAGAACGCATGGCCGACCAGAATCAGTTCCCGGCTTTCGTTGTCGATGGCCTGTTTCGACGCTTCGCGCAGCAGGCGCACTTTTTCGCGAAACTCTTCCGACGCCAGTTTCTGCTCGATAATGTCCCACAGTTTGATTTCTGCTCGACATTTGCGACCGGCGCAGTAGACAAACGCGTTTTCGCCGTCTTCTTTAATGGCGTCCCGGACTTCGTCGTCGTCCAGAAAAACTTTGCCGCATTTCGAACAGGCGTAGTGCCTGGAACGTTCAATGGCAGATGCCTTTTCTGCGACGTGCTCATGCACGTAGCGACTGAAGAGGACTCGCGTGTCGTCAGCCGTTTGCTTGTCGCAGTACAGTTTCAGCGAACCGCGGCCTTCGCGACCTCGGGTCAGGTGAATGCACAGCCGCGATCCGATTTCGCTGTGGAATTCGGCATAGTCCTGCCACAGGTGTTTAATTTCAAAGCCCGGCGCGTAGTACAGGCGGACGACCAGCGTGGCGTAGACATCGTCCAGAAATCCGGAGAATTCGTACGTGGTGAACAGCGGCGGCGAGTCCGGGTCGGAAGGACGTTTCAGGCCGAAGTAAGCGGCGCTGCTTGTTCAATGGATCGCTGAAGAGAAACGTCCCGCTTTCATACCGCGTCCAGTCTGAGGCGTCGAAATTCTCCGACAGCAGCATCAACAGCACGCGCGAACGTTCCAGCCCGTCGCCAATCTTCTCGGGAATCGAATCACCCAGTTCAATTTCCCACTCGTCCAGCCAGACCTTCAGCCCATCCTCCCGCAACCGCTTCGCCAGCGGATGCACAATCTGCACGTCCTTGTGGCTGTGGCTCAGAAAAACGTCGTAATCAAACCGGGTCCGGTCCCGCTGAGAACGAGGTCTGCCAAACTCGTCCAGAAGATTCTCGCCCTGCATCTCATCGTCCCCGCCGAGTGGTCCATTACTGTACCGACGGATCATATCGCCACCCGACAACTTCCGGCAGCAAGACAATGCCGAATCGTCGCGGAGCGGAGTCTGTTTCAGCTGGCGACGCCCCTATTCTCCTGTCCCGCATTTTGCTGTCCGAACTTTTACCTGTTGTCTGAGAGCTGACAGGAAGATGCAGGGAAGAATTGAAACAGCTCGATCTTCGGGTACTTTCTCCCGGGAACCTGTTACGAAGTCACGGACGGCACGAAATTCGGATCGTCGGGGCAACCGGTCGGGCTCTTCCGTTGCTCGAAACAAGCCCTCAAAACGACGTGCTCCTGCCGGAGCTGCTGCTCAACCTGCAAGCCGGGATGCTCCGTGACCTTTGGCCAGGCCCGCCACCGGATGAGAGTTTGAATCGCGATCTGAAAGTTGAATCTGAGCGGATTTGTACAACGTTATTTTCTGCGAAAACATTGGTCGTTGACATCTTTTGGAGCCACTGATAGCGTAACCTGTGCAGACGTAAATCCGCTGCTATTTGACCTGAATTGTCAACGGATTACGTCATTAGATTGAGTTTCAGTTCACCTCGGTTTCTGGAATGGAATCCTCCACAACCAGCGACGAGTCCAGACCCTTTTGCTGATTTCCCATTTGAATTGAATTACCGACGGTAATTTACTGACGCGATACACTCAGAAGTCAGATTCGAGTTCGCCACTGTTGGCTCGCGTCAAATTCCTGACTGTAAAAAGCGTCATCGAGGACACGCGCTTATGCTCCACGCCGTGCTCAAAGTGGTCGGTGGAAAGCAGGATGGAAAGCTCATCCCGCTTAACACGAAGAAATTTCTGATCGGTCGCGAACAGGACTGTCATCTCAGGCCGTCCAGTGAGTCCGTAAGCCGGCACCACTGCGCGATCACGATCGACGACTACACGGTTCGCGTGCGGGATCTCGGCAGCTCGAACGGAACCAGCATTAACGGCAAGCGAATCATCGGTGTCCACGAAGCGAATCCTGGCGACGCTCTTCAGATCGGAAATCTGGATTTCGAGATCGTCTTCAGCAAGACCGGAGCTCCCGTAACGGCTGGTGCGCCCGAAAAAGGCGGAACGTCGTTCACTCTGGACGAGTTCAATCTGGAAGCGGCAGAACCTCTTTCTGACACAGCCATGATGATCGGTAGCGACACAGCGGTGATTTCCAGGAAAGAACTGGAAGCGCAGGCCGCTGCGGACCAGTCAGCCGAAACAGCCACTGATTCGAATGAGCCAGCGGCCGCGACAGACTCGGAAGCTGCGCCGGTTGAAACGGCGTCTGATGAAGCACCGTCATCCCCGGAGCCCTCAGCGGCTGAACCACCAGCATCTGAGCCAGCACCGGTCGCAACCGAGCAGCCGAGCCCGATGGATCAGGAAGCGCCTCCTCAACCGGCTGAAGTTCCAGCCGCAGCTCAACAGCAGCCGGCCTTTCAACAACCGGCTGCCCCGCAGATGCCTGGCTATGGCCAGCAAATGCCTCAGCAGCCGTATCCGTACGGAATGCCTGGTTACGGAATGCCACAACAGGGGTACCCGTACGGGATGCCTCAACCTGGAATGCCAGGCTACGGAATGCCTCAGCCTGGAATGCCCGGCTATGGGATGCCCGGCTACGGGATGCCTCAACCTGGAATGCCAGGTTACGGGATGCCCGGCTATGGGATGCCTCAACAAGGAATGCCTTACCCCGGTCAACAGATGCAGTATCCCGGCGGGCAGCCGGTGATGGATGAGTATGATGACGACGACGAGGATGACGAAGTCGAAGAGACCGAGTCGAAAATTAAAGAACCTCCGACGTCACTGCCCGATCCGTCTGAAACCGGGCTCCGTGAAGTGGTTAAGTCTGACACTGATGACGGACCAAAAGTTGAGGCTCCAAACCCGGCTGCGGAGATCCTCAAAAAGTACCGAGGTGGCCGATAGGCTCGAAGATCATTCAGTCGAACGGTGAATGATTCGAACTGTTATCGACGGCTGCACCATTACGGAACGCCCGTGCGACCTGGCTTCTGAGCCGAATCAGTTTCGACCAGTGCGTCTTCACCAGCGGAACTCCGGTCTGCCAACTGGCGTCGCGCGAACGACGATTTGAGTCGTGGGCGTCGACTCCTCGTCACTCTGGAATTTTTCGATTCCGGATGGGATTGGCAGCAATCCTGATTAAACTGCGTCTCGCGCGTACATCCGAAATGCTGACGCAGCACTCGATCAATTCGAGCCGATCTTTGTACCTGACAGAGAAGCCGACTATTGGAGCCACGAAATGTCTGACCCCCAGGAAACCCAACGACGTTACAAAGAGTTTCTCGATCTGATGCCTCTGACTTTGGCGCTTGCCGGCTTGCCACAAAGTGAACTCGGCAAGTACTTCTCGGAAGAGCAGATCGAAACCCGGCTGTTCGTGATGCGGCACGCCTACAAAGCCGCCAGATCACTGGCCCGCGAGCTGGTCGTTAAGTAGTTCTGGCGGGACGGCAACTACGAGCGGGGCGCGTGAAGCATCCTGCAACTGACTTCTGTCAGACGACCGACTTCAGTCAAACGTCACGTCACCGGATGAGCTGCTCCGAGCACAGGTCGGAGATTGCAGCCTCATTGTCGATGTGACGGACGTTGATTCCTTCAGCAATCAACCGACCGATCTTGTCGATCATGCCGTCGGAATCCAGGAATCGAGTGCCGTCGGCGCTTCCCAGCGACGTTTCGCCGCTCTGCAGAACGACGATTGCGTAAACCGCAAAACCGTTGCGTCGCATATTCCCCAGCGAGATTGCCGTCTCGGTGGTGACATCACCGAGTACGGCGACGACGGTGGCGTCTCGTGGCAGTCGACTGGCAGCTTCCATGAGAAGCTCGGCAAACGATAATCCGTCCGTCAGTTCAAGCCGTGCGAGCGATTCTCGAATGCGCTGAAACTGTTCGTAGCCGCGCTGAGTTTCAACGATCACCGGTCGCAGCCGGTCGCTTGACGACGACATACCGACGCTTTGTCGGGCATCGTTCCGCGTTCTGAAATCGCGTTTCCAGCCTTCTTCCCGGATTCTGTCGACCGCGTCTCTGCCATTTGTCACGAGCCCAATCTGCTGGCCCATCTGACATACGGCATTGGCAAGTGAGGCCACCGTTGTAATCGCAAGTTCCGACCGGTGCGGTTCTCCCTGGGCCGGATACATGTCTCTGTGAAAGTCGAGAATGATCGTTGCGCCGGCGACGGTTGAAGGATCGTAGATCCGACTGTGCAGCTTGCCGGTGCTGGCCGTCGCTTTCCAGTGGATCCGGTTAAACGAGTCGCCGCGTTGATATTCGCGGACACCGGCAAGTCGCGTCGGGTCCTCGAACAGCCGATGAGCCATACGAATTTCGCCAATCGGACGGCGCGACGACAGGTCGTAACCGGAAAGCGGAATCACTTTCGGATAGACCATCACGAAGTGAGGTTCGGTGACAACTTTGAATCGTCGATGGAGCCCAAACAGGTCGCCACTTTCCAGCATTAACGGCCCGATCTGATAGTAGCCGCGTGTCGCAAAATTGAGTTGATAACGAATCGACTTCTTTCCGTTGGGCCCCATCTGAATCAGCGCGACGCGGCGTCCGTCGACATTGAGCTTCGGTGGTTTGCAGGACAGAGCGTCCAGCGGCAGCGAGTCTTCAACCAGCAGCCACGGAATCGGAATTCCGGAGCTGTTGGACAGGTCGACGATCACAGCAACCCGTTCACCAATCTCGACCGTGTGTCGACTGCTTTCCCGATAAGCGGCGACATTCTCAATCCAATGCCGAGCGAGCCATCGGCTCAGCAGGATGACACCCAGCAGGGCGTACATCGAGTACACGAGAAGTCCAAGCTGGAAAACAATCCCGATAATCAGCAGAAAAATGGCACCAAGCAGCCATCTCATAGGATGTCAGCGCCTTCCTTCATCGTCGGGACAGATGATTCATTGAGGATTTCTTCGATGATGCTGGCCGCCGTGATTCGCCGCAATCGGCTTTCCGGACGAACAATGATGCGATGAGCCAGAACGGCCGGAGCCACTCGCTTCACATCATCGGGCAGCACAAACGCGTTGCCTCGAATGGCGGCCAGCGCCTGTGAGGAACGATACAGCGCGATGGATGCTCGCGGGCTCCCACCGAGCAGAATGTCGTCGTGTTCGCGTGTTGCGTAGACAAGGTCGAGAATGTAGCTGCGAACTTTTGGGTCAACCTTTACTTCGCGGCAGGCATTCTGACAGGCAACAATTTCTTCCGCCGTCACGACCGGTTCAAGAGTGTCAATCGGATGCGCCGTGTGCATGCGTCCGAGCATTTCTGCTTCCTGCTCGCGACCGGGGTAACCAAGGCTTAATCGAATCAGGAATCGGTCGAGTTGTGCTTCCGGCAAAGGAAACGTCCCTTCCTGATCAACGGGATTCTGCGTCGCAATGACCAGGAAGGGGCGGTCGAGCAGGTAAGTTTCGCCGTCGACTGAAACGCGACGTTCCGCCATGGCCTCAAGCAGCGCGGCCTGAGTCCTGGGGGTCGTTCGGTTGATCTCGTCTGCCAGCAGAATTGATGTAAACAGCGGCCCCGCCCGGAATTCAAACTCGGTCGTCTTCGGATTGAAGATTGACGCTCCGGTGATATCACTCGGCAACAAATCGGGAGTGCACTGAATTCGTTTGAAATCACACCCGAAACTCACCGACAACGCTCGAGCCAGCATCGTCTTCGCTACGCCTGGAACGTCTTCGAGAAGAATGTGCCCCTCAGCGAAAGTTGACATCAAAGCCAGAATGACTTCCTGACGTTTTCCGATAATCACCTTCTCAACATTGGCGATGATCTTCTTCGCAACAGCGTTGACCTTCGGCATGCCGACACTTTCCGTTGGAGGCGGTGCTCATATTCCGCGGATAACTTACAAAGGGTTCGATTCTATCGGTGCTTGAATCCGCCTTGCCAGTCGGCAGCCTTCTCGCGAAAAAACGCTGTCAGCACCTGAGTCGTCATCCGTAAACCTGAAAGCTATCGATGTCTGTTTCGATTTTGATCCCGGACGAACTCGCGAAGTACTCAGACGGTAAAACGCAAATTGAAGTGGATGTCGGGTCAATCGATGCCGCACTGTCGAGCCTGTTTGAAACCTACCCTGATCTGCAGAAGCGGCTGGTCGACGCAAATCGACACTTCTATCCATACGTGCCGGCATTTCTGAACGAAGAGAAGCTGCCACTGCAGGGATCGTTGAATCGCCGACTTCGCAGCGGTGATCGTCTGACCTTCATAGTAATCGCCTCAGGAGGCTGATCAGGAATTCCAGCGACGCAGCATCCCGGTGGGATGCCTCGATTTCTGAACCACAGCTCTTGAGAGTTTGGGTTGCTTTGACATCGGCCCACAAAAAAACGGCCCGGTCAAATTGACCAGACCGTTTTCGATTCTTAACCGCAAACGGACTGACTGCTCTAGTTCAGCCGCGTGACGTAGGCGTAGTAGCCACCGTACTCGGTGCCGTCGGCTGTGATGAACAAGGTGCTCATGCGAGTCCTGCCTGCCTTCAACGAGACATTGAACACCGTTTCGTGATCTCCGGATTCGATCTCGTCAGATTTCCAGGTTTCGTCACCGATTGTCAGCGTTGCTCTGACGGCAGGAACAGGTTTACCAGGCGTAGCCCTGAACGGCGTCTGGCCAGGAACGGCGGCCCCCGGCGGAAGTGCCTGATCGATCGCAGCGTCGGATTCGACTGGCCATCGACGAACTCGTACTTCGTAACTGCCATCTTTGACGACGTCTACATTCCAGAAGCCGGTTACCGATTTCGAGTTTTGAGCCATGCGGACATGAGACTGGTTCCACGGAGTTGATCCTGTCGTAATCCAGTCGTGACAAGTCAGAGTCGCGGGATTGCCACCCTCAGCACCGAGATGAATGGCGACGTCCTGCTTGAACGTCGGCAGCAGCTCGGCCCACCATTCCTCGTAGAAGTTTGTGAGTCGCTCGACGACTTCCGGATGTGACTTCGCGACGTTTTTTTCCTGACCGGGGTCAACGTTCATGTCGTAAAGTTCTTTGCCGTTGTTCAGCCTCCAGCGTGAGGTCATCACGGCACTCTGCCGCCACTTGATGGGATCTTTCACTCGTTGTGAGTCGGTCACCAGAATCCGGTCCGGCCATGCTTCCTCGTCGCCCCCGTAGAGCAGCGACCTGATCGACGTGCCGTCAAATTTGACGCCTTCCGGAGCCGGAACTTTGCACAGATCGATCAGCGTGGGAACAACATCAACGTACGCGGTGATTGGTTTCACATCGCGACCTTCGGTCAGATTGCCGTTCGGCCAGTGCATGAAGAATGGTACGCGGTGACCGCCGTCGTACGGGCTGCCTTTCTTGCCTCGCATGCCGGCGTTGAAGACCTTGTCGCCACTGGAAGTTCCGTTGTCTGTCGTGAAAATGAAAATCGTGTTTTCGGCCAGGCCTTCGTCGGCCAGGAAAGAACGCAGCAATCCTACGTTGCGATCGATGTTGGCGATCATGCCAAAGAAGTTGGCGGTTCCGACTCCGAGGTGCTCGTACGGTTTCGAGAACTCAGCTGGAGCGTGCATCGGACCGTGCGGAGCGTTCGTCGAGATGTACGTCAGAAACGGCTTTCCCGCCTTCTTCTGAGACTTGATAAACTTCTTTGCGTAATCAAACCAGACGTCCGTGCAGAAGCCTTTGACCGATTCCGGCTTCGAATTGTGAAAATAGCTGCCGTCGAAATAGGCGTTGTCCCAGAAGTCGGGAGTCTGGCCGACTCCCCCGCCGCCGTGACGCATGACTTCGTCAAAGCCGCGGTCTTCAGGACGAAACGGATAGTTATCACCCAGGTGCCACTTGCCGAACATCCCGGTTGAGTAGCCAGCGTCTTTGAAAATCTGCCCCATCGTCACTTCGTTTTCCCGGAGCATCGACCGACCCATGATTGTGTGCCAGACGCCCGTTCGGTTCGTCCAGTGTCCGGTCAGAAACGCGGCCCGCGTCGGGGAGCAGGTTGGTGCGACGTGATAGTCGAGCAGCCGCACCGACTCTGAGTGCAGCTTGTCGATGTTCGGCGTTTTCAGTGTTGGATTTCCGTGGCAGCTCAGGTCGCCGTAGCCTTGATCGTCGGTAATGACAATCACGATGTTCGGCTTGTCGGCGGCTCGAATCTCAGCAAGTCCGGAAACAGCGGTCAGCACCGCCAGAATACTCAACAGTAATCTCATCAGAGGTCATCCTTTGGGATCAGTGGGAAACGTGTTCTTGAATCGTCGCAGGGCAATTCCCCATCGACGGGCAAGAATCAGCCCTGGCCTGGGAAGAAAATTTCGTTACCTGGAGAGAAATGGTTCGGACGTTGCCACGTACTTGATCAGTGTTTTCATTGTACGGTCATTTGAGGAAAGGTGATCAACGGCGTCGTTGACGTGCAACTGATCGGCGACGCCAAGTTCGCGGCCCAGGGCGTAAGTGAAAAGTTTTCCGGCCAGGCAGTTCAGAAACAGACCTTCTTTTTGAAGAAGAGCATTCTGCAAGCCTTCTACGCCGACGAACTCCGTGCCGTCGATCATCTTTGCGGAAGCGTCAATCGCCGGGTCATTCTTTCCAATCCGCCCCTTGTAGCCGAATCCTTCCTGGTCGCGCCAGTCACCGGCAGCGTTAAAGTTTTCCAGAGCAAACCCAAGCGGGTCGATCTTGTTGTGGCAGCGTGCGCATTGCGGTAGTGATCGATGAATTTCCAAACGCTGCCGTACGGTCGCTTTGTCGAGTCCTGGAACCTTCGGCGCGATATCTCCCGCGTTAGCGACTGGAAGTCCCGGATCGATACCCAGCAGATTCTTCATCACCCACGTCCCGCGTTTTACAGGCGACGTCCGAGTTCCGTTGGAAGTGACTGAAAGAATCGAAGCCTGGGTAACGATGCCACCTCGATGAACTCCGCTGGGAACGGCGACCCGGCGAAAATGGTCTCCCTTCACGCCGGAGATTCCGTAGTAGCGGGCCAGACGTTCGTTAATCACCACGAAGTCCGACTTCACGAAATTCATCAGGTCCAGATCGCTGTTGAGAATCTCGGCGAAGAACGCTTTGGACTCGTCGACGATCGAAACCTCAAGGTGCCGGTCGTAGCGAGGGTAAAGATCACTGGCTGGCGGGTTGGAGCCGACTTCACGCAGGCTCAGCCATTGTCCGGCAAAGTTGTCGACGAAGGCTGTTGCGCGGTCGTCTTTCAACATTCGATCGACCTGCTGAGCAATTACGTCCGACTCGGTCAGACGTCCCGATTCGGCAAGATCAAACAGCGTATCATCCGGCATCGTGCTCCACAGAAAGTACGACAGGCGGCTCGCCAGCTCGTAGGAGTTAAGCCGGCGGCCTGCAGATGACGACGAGGTCGAGACTCGATTGGATGCCTCAGCCGGTGTAGACGGTCGAGATGTCGCCACTGCTGCGGTTGTTGATCGAGTTGCAGGCAAAGACTGTGGAGAAGGTGCGTCAACCATTTCGGTGGAAGTTGAAGCAGGAACAGACTGCTCCAGAGCTTTGGCAAGAGCACGGATCAACGCCCTGTCGCGTGCTGTGAAATCGCGAAGCGGGACCAGAAAAAACGTACCGTCGGTTTGTTCGAGTTTAACTTTCAGCCCGTCGAGCCCCGCGACTCGGCCTCGCACCTTGCGCCCTCGATTGTCAACGAACTGTCGGAACAGTTTCGTTTCGGCGTCGGTAAACGGTGACGTTTCCGATGATACATTGCGCACCTGAGCATGGATCGGATAGCCGAGACTCTGTACGCGTTCGTAGGCATCGAGCAGGTCGCGATTCGATGCCGCATCATTCAGTTCGGCGAGCGGCTGGCTACTGATCGATGGTTCTGCCAGGTAAAGAAAATGCGGCGAGACCAGAACCGCGCTGAGAGGCGTCTTGATCGCTTCTTCGAAGGAAGGCGCGTCCGACCTGACGAGGTCAAAAAGAGCGAGCTTGCTGTCAACTTCCGCATCGCTGACCGGGCGTCTGTAAGCTCGCTTCATGAATCGCTGAAGGACGGCTCGGGCATAGCCGCGTTCGTCACGTCCGGCCAGAGGCGAGTCGACCAGAATCTGCCGGTGACTGGCTGGAGGCCACTCGTCGTAGACCGGGCCTTCGAGTTCAAACCAGTCGACCCATAATTCAGGCCGTTTGAAATTGTCGTGCCCCTGCATCCAGAAGTTTTCAAGTTCCTTCGGCACGCTGTAGGCATAATCGACGGTGATGCCCGCCTTCCAGGTCGTCATCCGCGTCCGCATTTCGTAAAGCCGCGGAGCATTGACCGGAGCATCGACATCAACTTCGCCCACAACGATCGGCTGTCCCGCAAGGTTGACGATCAGTTTCAGACGCGGCGGCCCGTAGTCGTACATGCGGTCCGTGCGGAAGTGGTCGAGGTCGCGTTCAAACTGCTCGTCGAGCCACTTCTTACCGGCGGGGTTCTTCTGCAACTGCTCGTCGCGACGATGATCCAGAAAGCCGCGAGCTGACTCGACGACTTCGTTGCGCGTCGGCACTCGTCCACCGGCACGAATCCGGATGATGTATTCTCCTTCGTAAGGGAGAGCAAAATCACGAGCGTTCAGTTTACGATCCCAGCTTTCGTGATGCATGACGCGGAAGCCGTTCTCAGCTCGGTTCTTTCCGCCGTTGACGATCAACCGCTGCCCATCGTAAGTGACTCGGTTGGAATCCGAGTCTCCAGACTCTGGTTCGAATCGCCAGCGGAGACTGGCTGGCTGCGGACCTTCGACCAGAGCAAGATCAAAAATTTCCCGAGCGGCCTGGTAGTAAAGCTCCAGGTGAAGCGGCGAGAGCGTCAACGCGCCGCCGTTGTTGTCAAAGCCTCCGGTCGGTGGATCCTGCGGAAACCTCGACGGATCGAAATCGACGCCGACGAGATCACGGATCGTGTTGCGGTATTCCGACCGGTTCATTCGTCGCAGGACGATGGCCGAATCCCGGCGGTGCAACTCGGCTCGCGCCATCTGCCGAGTTATCCAGTCGACAACTTCCGCGACGGATTCCTGGCTGGGCTGCGGCTCGTCCTCAGGTGGCATCTCGTGGCTGTTCAGAACGTTGACGACCTCACCCCAGCGCCCCTTGACGACCACATCCAGAAAGTCGGCACTCACCTGCGTATCGACCCGGAACTCGCCTTCGGCCTCTTTCGGCCCATGACACCTGACGCAGTGCAGCCTGAAGAACGGCTCGACGATTTTCTGAAATCCGGCAGTGTCCGGAGCAAACTCCGGTTCCGCCGCATCGGCTGCCTGGAAATCTGCACGCAACACAAGAAGCAGGAACGCCGCCGCAACAGTCGCGGTGAAATTTCGAAACGGGATTTCAGGCAAGGGTCGTTGCATCGGTTCGCACTTTCAACAGGACGAAATTCCGTGTCTGATAAGTCAGTCAAACAACGTTCAGGATAGGAACTCGCGCGCAGTCCGTCAGCCGAAGAGCTGATTCAGGGACGCCCGAAATGCCGGTCCTGTAATTCGTAAAAATCTTTCATCTGACGCTGAGGCGCGAAGCACCGCCATGAAAACAGCAAACGCACTTTGCGTGCCTCTGCGACTTAGCGGCTTTGCGTAAGTTTTCAATTTTCAGTCTTCCAGCCACGTGATATGTGCTGAGGTGTCGCGACGAACTTTGATCTTTGGATGACGCCTTGAGAGCGTAACTCGGCTGCAATCTCGAACTGAGATCGCGGCTCAATTCAAAGCCGGCCTGCAACCGATCAAAGTTCTGTGATACGATCCTCGGCTTAGTAATTCACGACTGTCACAGACATGGCCTCGATTTTTCGCTGGCGAGGAATTCAAAATGCTGACACTGGCTGGACGACGCGAACGCGGTAAATCGTTTTGTGATGGGATTTCCCGACGCAACTTTCTGCAGATCGGCGCGCTCGGCGGAGCGGGACTGACTCTGCCCGGCCTGCTTCGAGCCGATGCGGCGTCCGGGAACGGCAGTTCGAACAAGTCGGTAATCATGATCTACCTGGTCGGAGGGCCTCCGCACCAGGATCTGTTCGACTTGAAACCGAACGCTCCCAAAGAAGTCGCGGGACCGTGGCAACCGATCGCCACCAGCGTGCCGGGCATGGAAATCTGCGAAGCACTTCCAAAGCTGGCCGGCATGGCTGACAAGCTGGTGACGATTCGATCGATCATCGGTTCACAGGCCGGCCACGATGCCATTCAGGTTTTCAACGGGCACAACCCGAGGAAGCCAAAGCCCAGCGGAGGATGGCCTCAGTTCGGATCGTGCGTGGCCAAAGTTCAGGGAGCCACCGGCGCGGCTGCTCCACCGTTCGTCAGTCTTTGTTACCCGTGCACCCACGGCCCGTACAACGAGCCTGGACCTGGCTTTCTGGGAGCGTCCTACTCGCCCTTCCGACCGATGGGACCGACAAAGGACGACATGATTCTGAACGGTGTCACCGTCGAGCGGCTGGGGGACCGCCAGGCGTTGCTGAAAAGCGTCGACAACTTCCGTCGCGACGTCGACGCCAGTGGCATGATGCGCGGCATCGACACGTTTACTGGTCAGGCGATGGGACTGCTGACTTCGTCAAAGCTGGCCGACGCGCTGGACCTGTCGAAAGAAGATCCAGAAGCCGTCGCGCGATACGGAACCGGCGACACGACGAAGTTCATCGACGGAAACGGTGCTCCGCGCGTGCCGCAAAGTCTCCTTGTCGCGCGGCGTCTGATCGAAGCCGGCGCGAGGGTCGTTACGTTGAACTATTCCAAGTGGGACTGGCACGGCGGCAGCTACAACACCATCTTCAAGCGCGAAGCCGAAGACTTTCCGATTTTCGACAACTGCGTCAGCAACCTGGTCAGCGATCTTCACGAACGAGGTCTCGACAAAGACTGCACCGTGATCGTGTGGGGCGAATTCGGTCGGACTCCGATTATCAGCAAGCAGGTCGGACGCGATCATTGGCCACGAGTCAACTGCGCGCTGATGGCTGGCGGCGGGATGAAAACCGGACAAGTCATTGGCTCGACTGATCGACTCGGTGGCGAAGCCGTTTCCCGACCAGTCACATATTCCGAAGTTTACTCGACGCTGTACCACAACCTGGGCATTGATCCAAAACTGACGACCATTGACGACCACAACGGTCGACCACAATACCTGCTCGAAGAAGACGCTCCGCCACTTCACGAGCTTGTTTGAGAGCAGTTCTGTCGGAAATCAATTCAGGCAGCAGTTCTGGATCACGGTCCGATTCTGCGTGCCTCTGCCGGCTCACCCTGCAATGCCTGTTGTCACAAACCAAACACTGTCAAACAAGCCGGCAGTGGCAACCAGGGCTCGGTCGGCCCCACATTCCAGAATGCTCGTGTCAAAGTCTGCGGATTAATCCGGCGATGGCGGATGCAGCGAAGTTGTGCTGCATTTTGCCATCAAAGACGCCCATCTGCCTGTGCGAACGGTACAGGTTGTGACGATCAGAACGCTGGCTCCGAGCCAACAGAAACCCTGTTGTCACGGCGTTTGTGCATCGACACTCCGTCGAAAGCCTGCCTCCGTTCACATTCCTTCCGTTGCGAGCACGACCGTGTCACTTGCTGAAGGCATCGCAACGCTCAGTGGAATGATTCTTCTGTCGTCGACCGTCGCCGTAACCCTCTGGACGGTGCTTTACGCTCGAGTCTTTCGACAGCCAACGGACGCCCCTCTGGCCAACGAATTGCTGCCGAGAGCCGCCGTGCTGATGGGCCTGAAGGGGACGGACCCGTATCTGCGAGACGGCCTTCGACGACTGATGACTCAGGATTATCCGGACTACGAAGTTCGGATTGTGATCGACAGTCGCGATGATCCGGCCTGGCCGCTCGTCGAAGCGGCGATTCGCGACACGAATGCAAAACATGTTTCGGTCATCAAGTATCAGGAGTCTCCCGAACACGGAATCGTCAACTGCACGAACAGCAAAGTTGTGCAGGCGTTGCGAGGCCTCGATGATTCGTTCGAAGCCATTGCGATGGCAGATGGTGACGTTGTTGCCAACGAGAACTGGCTGAGAGAGTTGATCTCCCCGCTGGCTCGTGATCCGAAGATTGGCGTGACAACAGGGAATCGCTGGTTCATTCCGCCGAGCATGTCGTCCGGAAATCTCGTACGACACCTTTGGAACGTCGCCACGACGAGCATCATGTATCACCTCAGGATGCCGTGGGGAGGCTGTTACGGAATTCGAATGAGTGCGATTCGTGACGGCGGCCTGATCGATAAATGGGCGAAAGTGGCCGCTCTGGACATGCACACGACCGGCGAGATGAAGTCGCTTGGTCTGAAGGTTCATTTCGTTCCCTCGCTGATGATGGTCAACCGCGAAGAGTCTCCACTGCCGGCAGCGACAAACTGGATAAGACGACAATTGACGTGGGCCAGGCTTTACAACCCAGGCTGGTGGTTTGTCGTCGTTCACACAAGCGTTGCGGCACTGGCGATGGCTGTTGCAATTGTTGCCACCACCGTCGGTGTGTTTTTCGAATTTACTTATCCCGTCGTGTGGGCGGCGTCCGGGTTTACCTCTTATCTGTTTGGTATGACTGCTCTCGTAGCACTTCTGGAAGGTTGCATTCGGCAACGGCTTCGAGCCAGCGGACAGATCATCGAGCCGTTTCAGTTGCGGACTTTGTTGCCTGTGCTGCTGGCAGTTCCGTTGACGCAGTTTGTTCAACTCGTTGCGACGTTGCAGGCAACCTTTGTGAAACGAGTCGCGTGGCGAGGATCGATACTCGAAGTCAACGGTCCAAACGACATTCGCGTGATCGATGCCCCGTCCACCGAAGAAGGCACAAACAGGACTGCTCGTGCCGCCTGAGTCTACGGAGAGAACTCACGATGAAAGTTGCAATTCTTGCCGGCGGAGCGGGCACTCGGCTCTCTGAAGAGACTGTTTCTCGACCAAAACCGATGGTCGAGATCGGTGGCCGACCGATTCTCTGGCACATCATGCGGCACTACGCCAGCTATGGCCACGACGAGTTCGCCATCGCTCTGGGGTACAAGGGTGAGATGATCCGCGACTTCTTCGTTTCAGAATGCGCGGCAAGCGGCAGCGTGCGTGTCGACTTTGCGAACTCACTCGTGTCGAGTCAGCAGCCTGCAAATGATGGCGGTGTCTCCGACTGGCTGGTCGACCTGGTCGATACTGGCGAAAGAACCAACACCGGCGGACGAATCAAACGACTGCAGCCGTTCGTCGGCGACGACACGTTCATGCTGACCTGGGGCGACGGTGTTTCGGATGTTGATCTGGATGCTCTGCTGAAGTTTCACCGCGAGCACGGTCGACTGGCGACAGTCACCGCCGTGCATCCGCCGGGTCGATTCGGATGTCTTGATCTGTCAGGCAGCTCGGTGAGGAGTTTTCACGAAAAACCCAAACAGACCAATGACTGGATCAACGGCGCGTTCTTCGTGCTTGAGCCGGAAATCTTCAGCTACATCGACGACGACGATACGCAGTGGGAACTTGAGCCAATGGAACGGCTCGCTCGAGAAGGACAGTTGCAGGCCTGGAAGCACGAAGGTTTCTGGCAGTGCATGGACACGCTGAAAGAAAAGCATTTTCTGGAATCGTTGTGGGATTCCGGCAACGCTCCGTGGATGACGAGGGAGAACGACGATGAGAGTTCTGGTAACGGGCCATCAGGGATATATCGGATCGATTCTCGTACCGATGCTCACCGCCGCCGGGCATGAAGTCACTGGTGTCGACAGCGGACTGTTCTCGCACGCGAATCTCGGGCCTGCACCGGAAGTCCCGACACAGGAATTGAAACTCGACGTGCGCGATATCCAGAGTTCGCATCTCGAAGAGATCGACGCGGTCATCCATCTCGCCGGCATCTCGAATGACCCGCTGGGAGATTTGAATCCCGAATGCACTTACGCGATCAATCATCGAGCTTCCGTTCGGCTGGCTGAAATCGCTAGAGAGGCGGGAGTCGAGCGGTTTCTTTTTGCATCGTCGTGCAGTCTTTACGGGGCTGGTGGCGAGCATGAAATTCTGGATGAGACTGCAACGTTTCGACCAGTGACGCCGTATGGTCGCTCCAAGATTATGGTTGAGCACGATATCGCAAGGCTGGCTAACGACGACTTCAGTCCGACGTACCTTCGATGTGCAACGGCTTATGGATGGTCTCCGCGTTTGCGAGCCGACCTGGTCATCAACAATCTGACAGGCTTCGCGCTGCTCGACGGTGAAGTCCTGATGAAGAGTGACGGTACACCTTGGCGACCGCTCGTTCACATTGCCGACATCAGCGCCGCCTACCTGGCGATTCTTGATGCTCCGCGAAAGTTGATCCACAACGAAGCATTCAATGTCGGACGTTCTGAGGAAAATTACCGCATCAGCGAAGTCGCCGAGATGGTTCGAGATCTCGTCCCCGAAAGTGCCATTCGATACGAAGACGGTGCCGGCCCCGACAAACGTTGTTATCGCATTACGTGTCGGAAACTCGAAGAAACGCTCCCTGCTTACCAACCGGTATGGACGGTCGAAGCTGGCATCAGAGAGCTTCGTGATGCTTATGCCGAGTTCGCTTTGACGAAAGCAGCGTTCATCGGTTCAGACTTTCTCCGCATTCGCCGGATCAGCAGCCTGATAGAACGGGGGCAACTGGACGAGAACCTTCGCTGGAAGAACGACGTTCAGAAGGCTGCCTGACAAGAGCAACAAAAGCTGGTGACTGACACGAACCGAAAGACCCGGAAATGTTTCAATTCATCGACCGCTGCCGCAGTTGTGACGATGCCACGCTGCACGACGTTCTATCGCTTGGTGATGTTCCACTGGCAGACAAGTTTTTGTCCAAAGCGGTCTTGTCACACCCGGAGCCGAAGTTTCCGTTGAACGTTGCTTTCTGCAGTAATTGCTCACTCGTTCAGATTCGAGAAACGGTCGAGCCGGACGTGCTGTTCGGGAGCGACTATCCGTACTTCTCTTCGTTTTCTCCGGCGTGGGTTGAGCATTGCCGACGTAACGCGGAAGAGCTGATCGAATCCCGCGACCTTGGTGCCGATCATCTGGTCGTCGAAATTGCGAGCAACGACGGGTACATGCTCCGCAATTTTCATGATCGAGGGATTGCGACGCTGGGAATCGATCCTGTGCCGGGGCCTGCCGCCGCTGCCGAGGCTCTCGGCATACCAACGTTGCGGAAATTCTTCAGTGCCCAACTGGCCGAAGATTTGAGGACCGATGGCAGATTCGCCGACGTCATACTCGGCAACAACGTACTGGCACACGTCGCTGACCTGTCGGGATTTGTGGCCGGTCTCAGAACGCTGCTGAAACCAGACGGCGTTGCGGTGATTGAAGCGCCGTACGTTCGAGACCTGATCGACCATTGCGAGTTCGACACGATTTATCACGAACACCTTTGCTATTTCTCTGTGACAGCTCTGAATCGATTGTTTCTTGATCGAGGCTTGTGCCTGACCGAAGTTCGTCGGCTGTCAACTCATGGTGGCTCAATCCGTCTTTACATTGAACACGGAACAGCACCATCCGAGCAGGTTTGCCGGCTCCTTGACGAAGAAGCTGCGTTAGGGATCGATTCGCTGTCGTATTACGAATCGTTTGCTCAACAAGTTTCCGTGCTTCAGGAGTCGCTGGTGGCACTTCTTGACAGACTGCAATCGGCGGGAAAAACAGTCGCTGGCTATGGGGCAGCCGCAAAGGGAACAACTTTGCTCAACGCTTCCGGTGTCCGGTCCGAACATCTTGAATTCATCGTCGATCGAAACATTCACAAGCACGGTCACTACATGCCAGGTTTGAAGACACCCATCTTCGGGCCGGAACGATTGCTTGCTGAAATGCCGGACTACGTGTTGCTGCTCGCCTGGAATTTCCAGGAAGAAATCATCCGGCAGCAGTCTGAGTATCTCAGTCAAGGTGGCCAGTTCATTGTGCCGGTCCCTGAAGTGCGAATTGTCAACGGTTTCCGTGATCAGTCAGCCGCGTAGCAGAAGCAGTCACAAGCATTCTCTCGATACTTCGGAAGCGGACAGCCATGTCGATTCACGCAAGTCAGCAGACGGATTCGGAACGGATAGCTGATTCAGTCGAGCTACCTGATAACTGCCCGAACTGCGGTAGTTCCAGTTCTCGACACATCTATTCGGTCGACGGAATTCCCGCACACAGCGTGCTGTTGATGCCTGATCAGGCGACCGCAACGCAATACCCGCGAGGGGACATGCGGCTGACATTCTGCGAGCGGTGCGGGTTTCTGTCGAACTCCGCATTCGATGTAACGCTCAACGAGTACAACCCGGATTACGAAGAGACTCAGCATTTTTCAGCGAGGTTTAATCAGTTTGCGGATGAACTGGTCGCTGATCTGGTCAACCGGTTTGGAATCCAGAACAAGCGAGTGCTGGAGATTGGCTGCGGCAAGGCGGAGTTTCTCTGGCGGTTATGTGAAGCCGGCAATAACGAAGGCATCGGCGTTGATCCGAGCGTCCGACCGGAGCGGCTTTCCACAGAGTCGCGGCAGAGATTGCAATTGATTCCGGAACTCTATTCTGAAGAGCACGCTCAGTTGCAGGCCGATGTGATTCTTTGCCGTCACACGCTGGAGCACATTCAACCGACGCGAGAGTTTCTGGACATCATTCGCCGTTCAATTGGCGATCGAACGAACGTGCAGGTTTGCTTCGAACTGCCGGACGTTCGAATCGTGCTCGAAGAAACGCGGTTCTGGGACGTCTACTACGAACACTGCTCCTACTTCAGTGCCGGTTCGCTGGCACGACTGTTCCGCGAAGCGAGCTTCGACGTCGTCGACCTCTGGCGGGCCTACGACGACCAATACCTGCTGTTAATAGCCCAACCCGCTCCACAACCAACGGTCGCATCCCTGGCGATCGAAGACGACCAGGCAGAACTGACCGCGCTGGCAGCGGCTTTTGAAGTCAACAGTCAGACGCAGATCGCTCACTGGCGAGACACGATCCGCCAGTTCCATCGCGAAGGACGCAAACCGGTCCTCTGGGGAGCCGGCTCAAAGTGCGTCGCTTTCCTGACGACTGCCGGGCTGGAGCATGAAGTCGAAGTGGTCGTGGACATCAATCCTCACAAACAGGGAAAATTCCTGCCGGCAACCGGGCACCCGGTGATTTCGCCAGCACAGCTCAAAGAGTACGAGCCAGGCGTCGTGGTCGTCATGAACTCGATCTACCTGAACGAAGTCCAGCAGCAACTTGACCAGCTCGGCATCATCGCAAAGCTGATCGGTACCTGACCTCTGAATCTGAATAATAAGACCATTTTCAAGGTTTATGTGCAGGAGTTGGCGTCCGGAAATGCAATTGTTTCCTTTGTGATCATCTGAAGAACACTGAAATGAATTCTGAAAGTGCTCTGAGAAATCGTCACAACGAAACAGGGAATCTTCGTTAAAAACGATACACTATGCACAAAAGTCCCGTTATGTGTAAGACCGGCTCTGCTCGTGAGTGGTACGCACGGGGTGGTAACCAGTAGCAGGCATGGTTCAAAAAAAGGCCCGGCAGTTTGTGCTGCCAGGCCTTTGATAATTGATTGCGTCGTTCGATTAAGAATCAGTCAGAGAATGCATCGTCGAAACGATGGCTCGACGGTTCGAAATCGACGTTCTTACAGAACTGGCAGGACTCCCGAGCACCATGCTCGCGGTCCATGCCGATGTCTTCCCATTCGACCGACAACGGACCGTCGTAACCGACGATGTTGAGTGCTCGAATGATCTCTTCAAAGCGGACGGCACCGCGCCCAACGCTGCGGAAGTCCCAGCCTCGGCGAGCGTCGCCCCACGGCATGTGGCTGCTGTTGATGCCGGTTCGACCATTGAGCGTTGTCGAAGCGTCCTTCATGTGGACATGGTAGATGCGATCCGGGAAGGCTCGAATAAACTCGACCGGGTCAATCCCCTGCCAGATCAGATGGCTTGGGTCAAAGTTGAAGCCGAATTCTTCGCGGTTGTCGAGAGCTTTCAACGCCCACTCAGCCGAGTAGATGTCGAAGGCGATCTCAGTCGGGTGAACTTCCAGAGCGAACTTGACGCCGCATTCCTGGAAGACGTCGAGGATCGGATTCCAACGCTCAGCGAGCAGGTTGAAACCGCCTTCGATCATGTCACGAGTCGTCGGCGGGAAATCGTAGATCAGGTGCCAGATGCTTGATCCAGTGAAGCCATTCACAACACCGACCCCGAGTTTCTGGGCGGCTCGTGCGGTGTTCTTCATTTCTTCGGCAGAGCGCTCGTTGACGCCAGCCGGATCACCGTCACCCCAAACGTACTCGGGAAGAATTCCTTTATGACGTTCGTCGATGTTGTCGAGCACGCCTTGCCCAACAAGGTGATTCGAGATCGCGAAGAGTTTGAGATCATGCTTTTCGAGCAGGTCTCGTTTCTTTGCACAGTAGGTGTCGTCCGACAAAGCTTTGTCGACTTCGAAGTGGTCACCCCAGCAGGCGAGTTCCAGCCCGTCGTAGCCGAAATCCCGGGCCTTCCTGCAAAGTTCTTCAAGCGGCAAATCTGCCCACTGGCCGGTGAACAGCGTCACTGGTCGAGCCATGTCGGTTCCTCAATGAATCGAAATCGGAGAATTTCGGCGAGCACGGAGGTCCAACTCAGCCGAAGAAATCAGGTGCAAACGCGCGCGGCAGGGTACCATCGCCGCGTCCGAACTTCAATTCACAGATGTAACCGGGACTCTCCTGTTCCCGTGTAATTCCGGTGTTCCCGTGCAATTCCGGGCAAGACTTGCGACCTGAAATTTTCGCCACAAAGCACTACGAAACAAACACTTTACAACCCCTTAAGAACAATCCTGCCTCAACTCCCGTCGTTGGCATGTGTACCCCTCTCCTGGCTCTGAGCACCACATCCAACATTGCCGAAAGAATTGACTTCGTACTTCAGGCAGCAAAACTCGATCGATTTGATGTAAATGCCCTGCAGGACGAGGTTTGACCGGACAGATTGATGGTCATCAGCAAATCCAGCCGCCGCCGAGGACGCGATCACCTGAGTAAAGAACGACGGCCTGTCCGGGGGCGGCGGCGAACTGGGGTTCATCAAACGTGACCTTCACGCGGTCTTCAGCCAGCAATTCGACGTCAGCCGGTGCGGCGCGGTGGCCGTAACGGATTTGGGCGGAACAGCGGAATTTGCTCGGCACGTTGTCGATCAGCCAGTTGAACCGATCGCCTTCCAGAGTGTGGCAGCCCAGTTGTTCGCGCGTGCCGATGACGACTCGATGGGTTTCTGGTTCCAGCCGCACGACGTAGCGTGGTTCGCCGAAAGCCAGACCGAGACCTTTTCGCTGGCCGACGGTGTAACGCTCGTAGCCGTCGTGGTGACCGAGGACGTTTCCGGCGGTGTCGACGATTTCACCCGCGGTGTCCTGCTTCCCCCGGTATCGTTCGAGGAAACCTGCGTAGTCATTGTCAGGTATGAAACAGATTTCCTGGCTGTCGGCTTTGTCGTGAACTCTAAGTCCCGACTGCTGAGCTTTCTCGCGAACGTCCGGCTTGTCGAAGTCACCGACCGGGAAAATCACTCGGTCGAGGATTGCCCGATCAATGCCGAACAGCACGTACGACTGATCCTTGCCGCCGTCTCGCCCTCGGAAGATCGCCGGCCCGTCGTTCGCCTCATCCTGAAAATCAGCCGACGATTCCCCTGCCCCATCGCCCCCGACGGCAGCCAGCTTCGGAGCCTGTACCGCCTGCTCCAGCCGAGCGTAGTGGCCTGAGGCGATGTACTCGGCTCCGACCTTCTGAGCGAAATCCCACAGCTTCCCGAACTTCAGCCAGTTGTTGCACATCACGCACGGATTCGGCGTTCGGCCAGCGAGGTACTCATCCGCGAAGTAGTCTTTGATCCGTCCAAACGCGTCCTGAAAGTTCAGTGCATGAAACGGAATATCAAGCCGATCGGCGACGCGACGCGCATCCGCAGCATCCGACGCGCTGCAGCATCCCTGCTTGTTCGACTTCGCGCTGACGACCGGCAGCGTGATATCGAGCCCCGTCGAACAGGTCTGCTCCTCGGTCGCTCCCGAGCGCATAAACAGCCCGATGACTTCGTACCCCTGCTCCTGAAGCAGGACGGCCGCTGCCGAGCTGTCGACACCGCCGCTCATGGCGAGAACAACTCGCTTCATAAACTCAGCCTTGTTCTTCAGAGCTGTCCAGACCGGAAATACCCGCGTCCTCAATATGAGGCTCGGCAGAGGTCTCAATGACGTTGTCGATCGAGCCAAAAAGATTATCGAACGCAAACGGGCCGGTTTCGTTGTCGCCAACTCCATCGGCGCCGTCAGAAAGTTCACACATCAGACTCTCAGTGATCGCTTTGAGCAGCGGCTCGGCACCGGCCCGTTCGGTGTCCGACATTTGCAGCAGCACGAAGATCGTTGTCGAATCGGTCTCACACGCCAGCAGACGAGCGTGATTCACCATTTCCAGCTCGTAAAAATCGACGTCTTTCGCCACCGTCGGCAGCAGGCAGATGCTGTCCTGGCTTTCGTAGACGTCGACGGGTTCGTATTCCATTCGAAACGATTCCAGAGCCGCCTCGATGACATCTTCCGCAACGGGACGCCCCTGCAGGACAGAAAGCATCCAGAATGCCGTGCCTTCGCTTTCAATCGTCACTGAAAAGTCTTCGTCGTGGTGCTCGTGACTAAGCTCCCAGTTGTCCGGATACTCGAACCGAATTCCGTGTTCCTCGTAAACCGCCATCCGATCGAACTTTCCTGATACTTAGACAGTGGGCAGTCATCGCCCGAAAACCGGCGCCCGCACGCGCTTGAGTGTGTCCAGACAAAGGACTAGATTAAGCGAACGTGCTTAAAAACACATCAAACGGCAGTCTCTACATGGGAAATCCTCCGGAAGAATTCCAGGAGTCGCTTTCTCAAACATTGCCCGAGGTCAGTTGCGGAAGCATTGGCCACGCCTTAGAAGGTCGAGCTGGAACGGCATCGACTGCTCAGGGCACGAGGCTGCTCTTGCTTCATTTGCTTTTGACGAGGAGTCAGGAATGGCGTCTGTACGTGCTGCGGAAGTTGCAGAACTTCTGTGGGAAATCAAGCGGGCTGACAAGGTCGGAACTTTTACAAGAGTTGCTCGCAAGGCGGGATTCAGCCCGGGAGTGAACGGTCGTACGATTCAGACGGTTCTTAAAACTGTCCGACGCGACTGGCCTCACCTTCAATGGTGGCGTGTCTTCCCGGACGACGGGCTGATCGAAAAGGATACCGAGCAGTCGAAACTCGCCGAAGAGGCTGGTTTTACGTTCGTCGCTTCCGGAGACCAGATCATCCTCGATTCGTTCGAAGAGCACGTTTTCATCTGGGAAACCGCAGAAGAAGCGGAAGCGGCTGCCGCAAAAGCCAATGAACTTGAGGCAGCCGACGATGACGACGACGACCAGAATCAGGACGTCGACGACGACGAGGACGAATAACCCAAAACAACGTCTCTCATTCCAAGAACACAATGCCTGATCGCACGGACGCGAGTAATCTCTTGATTGCTCGCGTTCTGCTCTTTGGTAGCGTCGCGATTTCAATCAACCAGCGACGATTTCTCACACCAGCACCTGCCTCTCCGGACCCGCCCCTACTCTGAACTGGCAACGACCATGACGACGTTCTTCAAGCTTCCATGCCCTCATTGCAGCAAGTCTCTGAAGGTCTCGCAGGATCTTGCCGGGCAAAGCCGCACCTGCCCGTACTGCAAAGGATCCGTCAAAATTCCGGAACCCGCAGCTCCGACACCGGAGCCGGAAGCCGGTTTCCCGAACATCGTCGTCAACACAGGTGCGCCCACATCCGGAACTAGTACCACATCGGCAGGAGCAACACCTCAGATTTCCGCCGCTCAAAAATCACCAGCCCCGGCGAAGCCGAAAAAGAAAAGCTGGTTCGGCACTGGCGGCGGCGATTCCGTCAGCAGCGACGTCAGCCTCGTGGCCAGTGGAGTGATCGGATCGGTCGCTACCGTCGTGTGGCTGGTGGCGATGATCCCGCTGCGGAACTACCAGCTCGGACAGCTCTTTCTGGACCGAGGCTTTGTCCCGTTCGCGACGACGCTGTTGATGTTCTGGTCGTTTGCGATCATCGTGCTGAAATGGTTGAGCTTGAAGCAGCAGAAAGAGTCGATGCTTCTCGACGTACTGCCGACCGAGGTCGCCGAAGAAATTACCGTCGAATCTCTGCACAACTTCGTGAAGCACATTCGCAGCCTGCCCGTCAGCGGGTCGGAAAGCTTCCTGATCAATCGAGTCCTGCGCGGCATCGAGCACTTCCGTGTCCGAAAAAGCGCAGCTGAAACCGTGACGATGATGGAATCGCAGTCGGCCATCGACGCCAACAACGTCGCGGGCAGCTACACCATCCTGAAAGTCTTTATCTGGGCTCTGCCGATTCTCGGCTTCATTGGAACGGTTGTTGGCGTCAGTTCGGCTGTGGCCAGTCTCGCCAGCAGTCTCGACTCGGCGGCTGACATGACCGCCATGAAAGGCTCTCTAAACGCAGTCTTCTCTGGCCTGGGCACCGCGTTCGACACCACGTTGCTCGCGTTGATCATGAGCATGATTGTCAAGATCCCGACGTCTGCCATGCAGAAAAGCGAAGAGGATCTGATCACAGCCGTTGACGAATACTGCAACGAAAACCTGCTGCGTCGACTCAACGATGGGCGCGAAGGTGGGGCCGAACGGGGTGTTGCCGGTGGTGCCAACGTTTCAATATTTCGAGAAGCCGTTGAAGCCGCAATGGGCACTCACCACGCGGAACTGGAAAAGTGGCTGGAGAAGCTCGACAAAATTGGCGTCAAGGTGACGACTCAGATCGCCGAGGGGTGGGACTCGACAAACACCCGCATGCAGAAGCAGCAACAGCAGCACGCAGCAAGTCTTCAGCAGCAGCAGGCCGAGCAGCAGAAACAGCTGGCCGCCCAGATTGAGAAGATGGCCGCCGCAGCAACGCAGATTCAGGCCACGCTGGCAACTGTCGCCAGTCAGACTGCCACGATGCAGTCGTCCGTCAACGGTTCGTTTTCGGCGGCTCAGGAAACCCTTCAACAACGCTTCACTGGTCTGGAAACCGGACTCAACAGTCTCAACGGCGTTCTGACAAAACTCGGCGAACAGAGTGTCGTCGTTCAACAGGTCGCCCCCGCAAGACGTGGTTGGTTCGGTGGCTCGAAAAAAGCCCGCTAAATACGACCTGCGAAGAAGGGAGTTCGACTCATGGCCCGTCGCCCGCGAGACAACGATGACGACATCTCGCTGTTTCCATTTCTGAGCATCATCGCCAGCGTCATCGGCGTACTGACGATGATGATCGCAACGCTGGCTCTTGCGCAGATGGATACAAAAGACGTCGCGCTGATCGACGAGTACGAAAGCACATCGCGAGAACTGACCGCCGAAGAGGCCGCCGTCGCCGAGCTTCAGAAGATCATCGACGACCGCATCGGCCCCGACGCAGCCACGTTGCGGGAAGATCTCAAGAAGAACGAGAAGGAGCTGACGCAACTGCTGAAAGAACTGCAGGAAGTTCAGAAGCAGCTCAAGGAACAGGAAAAGGTCAAAGTCGTCATTCCGCAGCTTGATCCTGCCCAGCGAGAATCTGTCGCCTCGATGCAGGGCGAACTTGAGTCACTACAGGAAGAACTGGCTCAACTGGAAAAGGAACTGTCTGAGCGCGCCGAGGCATCGCAGACCAGAACCTCGATCCTGCCCGGCGGAAGCGGAGTCAACTTCGCGCCGCACTTTGTCGAGTGCGCTGCCGGCTCGATCGTCATGCACACCATTGATCCGCCCAAGCTGATCCGCGCCGCCGACATGGTCAACGACAAGGATTTTATCGCACTGCTCGAAAAAGTCGCCAACGGTGTTAATGATTCCATCGTCTTTCTGATTCGCAGCGACGGCCTGAGCACCTACTACGCCGCCCGCAAACTCTGCACCGACCGAGACATCCGCAATGGCAAACTCCCGGTCGTCGGCAATGGAAGAATCGACCTCAGCCACTTCGTTAAAAAGAAATAACCACCGCCCATTTACATCAGAACTCTTGTGACTGAGGCACCAGACACGTCCCTCTGGCTCCTTGCCCAATCACCAGCCAGAGCGCATCTCCGTACGGTCCAGCCATGAAAAAAAGAAAAACAGACGACGATGAAGACGGCGGGCTCGACTCCCTGCTCGACACGATGACCAACGTAGTCGGCATTCTGGTACTCGTGCTGATCGTGACTCAGTTGGGAGTCAGCGAGGCCATCACGGAAATCACAACTAATTCAAAAGTCACCGAAGAAGATCTTGAAGCCGCCAAACAGAAACTGGTGTCTCTGGCCGACGAGAAAACAAAGCTGAAGGAACAGACCATTTCGCTGGCTTCGATCGATGTTGATGCGGAACGTGAACGTCTCGAACGGCTGAAAGAACAACTTGAGACGCGCAGGAAGCTTCTGGCCGATCAGTCGAAGCAAGCCAACGAGTTTTCGATGAAGATCGAAGCGGATCGGGAAACCGCGACAAAGAACAGCAAAGAGATTGAGGAAACCACGAAGAAACGTGAAGAGTTACAGAGCACGCTGACCGCATCCCTGGAAAAGCGAGCGGAACTTAAAGCAAAACTCGACAGTACCCCCAGAAAAGCGGCAACTCCCCCAACCGTTGTCACGATTCCTGATCCTCGTCCAGCACCGCCTGGAGCACAGCAGGCAACATTTGTCTGTGCGGATAATCGTGTCTACCCGATGAATGTTGAAGGGATCCGCAAGGAAGCCGAAGTTAAAGCGAAAGACATCATCATCCGTCGGAAGCTGAACCTCGATCCGGCCAGGGGAATCGATCCCGAAGCCTTTGCAAAGCTCTACACAAACCTCAACATCAACGACGACTTCTTTGACGTTGAGTGCTACATCGCGGATAACCGCTGGCCGCGTCTGAAGCTGACTCCTAAAGCCAAACGAGGTGCCGACGAAGACGAGGTTCGACGCCCTGGCTCAAGAATCCGCAAGATCATGGCGACCCTGGATCCAACAAAATTCTTCGCTCGCTTCTACGTGTTGCCGGACAGCTTTGACGTCTACGTCTCTTCCCGGCGAGCACTGACCGACGCCGGAGTTCTCGCTGGCTGGGATCCACAGGGAGAGTCATGGGCCTACACAACATCGGTCCCCGGTGGCATTGAACTCGGACCACCTCGTCCCAAGCCACCCGCTCCGACAACTCCCGTCACTCCGCCGAAGCCTGCCAACGTCATCGACTAGCGAACATTCGGAGTTCGTTTTCAATGTTCTGCAGGATGGCCACGAAAAAACAACGGCTATCCCGAGTGCCAGCTCCTGCATAGAAACCATGAAAATGGCCTAAACGTCCAGATCATCAACCATCGTCGAATCTTCCATGATGACTCGGTAACGCTCGCTGGCATCTTTCCCCAGAAGTTGGGTGAAGGTCTGGTCGGCTTCGACCTGGCTTTCGATGTTCACCTGAAGCAGTGTCCGAGTTTTCGGATCGAGCGTTGTGTCACGAAGCTGCTGAGGTGTCATTTCGCCCAGACCTTTGAAACGCGTGACCTCGTATTTCCGGTTAGCGGCCAGTCCAGAAAGAATCTCTTCTTTGGCAGCGTCGTCCTGCGCGTAATGAATGTCTTTTCCGATAGAAATCCGGTAAAGCGGAGGCTGAGCGAGGTAGACCCGCCCCTGGCGAACCAGTTCCATCATGTGACGGAACAGGAAGGTCAGCAGCAGCGTGCTGATGTGATATCCGTCGCTGTCGGCATCCATCAGCAGAATAATCCGCCCATAACGAAGCCGGCGAATATCGAAGTTCGGACCGATTCCAGTCCCCAGCGTTTCGACCAGATCGCTGATTTCCTGATTGGCGACGACTCGGGACACGGTCAGAGATTCAGTGTTGAGCACCTTGCCTCGTAGCGGAAGGATGGCCTGCTTTCGGCTGTCCCGCCCCATGCCCGCTGACCCGCCAGCCGAGTCGCCTTCGACGATGAACAGTTCCGATTCTTCAGGCTTCGTCGACCGACAATCCAGCAGCTTCCCTGGCAGCGTGACACGCTTGGACGAGGCGGATTTCCGCTTCACTTCCTTAATCGCTTCACGACTCGCGGCACGGGCTTTGGCTGCCAGAATGATACGAAAGATGATCGCGTCGGCGATCGTCGAATTGTTGTTCATCCATGTTTCAACACCCGCCCGGACCAGACCTTCGACCTGCCCGGAAACCTCAGGGTTATTCAACTTCTCTTTGGTCTGCCCCTGAAACATCGGATCCGAATGAAACACAGAAAGGATCGCGCACGTCCCCTCACGAATATCGTCTGGACTGACCGCGATCCCCTTCGGACGGATCTCGTGAACTTCCATGTAATTCTTGACAGCCTTCGTGATCCCCGACTTGAAGCCGGCTTCGTGCGTCCCTCCGGCGTGCGTCCGAATTCCGTTGACGTAGCTCCGAACCCACGAATCCGTCGACTCCGTCCAGCGCAGAGCAACCTCGTATCGATTGCCACCGTCGACATCTTTCTCCGTCGCGAATTTCTCTTCGTGAACGGACTTCCGATTCTCATCCTTGAGGATCTTGTCCAGGTAAGCAGCGATGCCGTTCGGGTTGGAGTATTCGTGCGTCTCCTTCCTGACTTCATCAACAAACGTAATCTTCAGACCACCATGGATGAACGAGATATCTTCGAGGTGCTGACGGATGACGTCGGTCTTGAAGTGGATGGTTCGAAAAATCTGCTCATCCGGTCGAAAGAAGATCGCCGTCCCATGACCTCGAAACGGTTTGACCTTCTTGACGGGAGCCTTGGGAACTCCGCGACGATACGCCTGGAAATACTCGTGGCCGTCGCGATGGACCGTTGCCGTCATCTCGACAGAGAGCGCATTCACGACCGACGAGCCAACCCCGTGCAGGCCACCGCTGCGACCGTAATTCTTATTCGAAAATTTCCCGCCTGCATGAAGCACCGTCAGGATGACTTCCAGTGCCGACTTCTTGTACTTCTTGTGCTTGTCGACAGGGATGCCGCGACCGTTATCGCTGACTGTGCACGAGCACCCATCTTTATGCAAAGTCACTTTGATGTCGGAACAATGCCCGGCCAGGTACTCGTCGACCGAGTTGTCGACGATTTCCCACAGAAGATGATGAAGTCCCTTGCTGTCGACGCCTCCGATGTACATTGAAGGCCGCATCCGGACGGCTTCCAGCCCTTCCAGAACATCGATGTCGTCAGCACTGTATGAGCCGTTTGATTTTGGTTCTGCCGCGGTTGCCATATCGCTCGATCAAGTCCTTATTCACAAGCTAACTATCTGTCGGTGTCTTCACACTGATCCGAACGGTTACTCCTCGAGAGTCGACCAGTCGACCAGTTTAATCGGCTCGGGAACGATGCCTGAAAACTCGCTCCGCTGGCTGGTTTTGTGGCCTTTTCCGCCGCGTGAGGTCACGATGTACTTCATCTGGCCAAAGCTCAATGTGGTGCCGTTGCTATTGTCGACCCGAAGGGTGTCGCTGGGTCGGCTGAGCAGTTTTGCTCCCAGCACTGCGTCGTCGCTTTCCATTTTGATTCCCTTCACACCGATGCCCGGACCGGACAGAACCGGAACGTCGTCGAGTGAGAAGTGGATGATACGAGCCTTCTTCGTCGCCAGAAACATGGTCTGGTGTTCGGTGATCAGCTCCACATGCACCACGGAATCACCTTTGCGCAGACGGCAGAACTTACGACCGACTTTTGTCGACGGCGACCGAAACGTGCTCAGCGAGACTCGCATCACCTGACCTTGAGCAGTCGCGACGAGAATGTGCGGAGCGGTACTGGCGTCGTCTTCCAGCTCGTCTTCGGGCGTGAAACGGGCGTCGGTCGAGATCGCCATAACAATCGAAACTCCATCGCCCATCCGCACGTGTTTTGCGAGCGGTTCGCCATAACCCGACGACGGCGGCACCTGATCGATCGAAAGTGTGTAGGCCACCCCGTCGCTCGAAAAGAAGATCGCATTGTCGACCGTACTCCCAGGCAGAACGTCCAGCACGCTGTCACCTTCCCGGACGCGCGTCCCCTCGACCTTTGCCAGACGGCCCACCCGCTTCAGCCAGCCTTCACGAGTCACGACGACATTTGTGTTCTCACGAACAATGTAGGTCTCAGCTGCAAATTCGGTGATCTCTTCTGACGAACCGATACCCGTTCGGCGTCGATCGGCAAACTCATTCGACAACTCTTCCAGTTCTGTACGGACAACTTTCCAGAGTTTCGCCTCTGACTTAAGAATGCTTCGAATCCTGTTGGCCTCTTTCTGTTTATCGGCCAGTTCTTCGCGAATATCGTCGATTTCCAGACTCGAAATCCGATAGAGCTGCAACTCCAGAATCGCCATCGTCTGAACTTCATCCAGCGGAAACGCATTCATCAGTTTCTTACAGGCGTCCTGCTTGCCGGTGCTCGCTCGGATCAACTTCAAAGCTTTGTCCAAACCGTCGAAGACAATGCAGAAGCCTTCGAGAATATGGATCCGTTTTTCCAGCTGAGCCAGCTGGTACTGAAATCGCTTCCGTACCGTTTCCTGCCGAAACACTAGGAAATGCTGGAGCATTTCGACCAGAGTGGCTCGCGCCGGAACCAGCAGCCCCGACTCGTCAGGGACCAGACATGTCGCGTTATACGAGAAGTTCTGTTCGAGGCTCGTATTCTTATAGAGATACGCGATGACTGCGTCAGGATCGGCTCCGCTCTTCAACTCGAGCACAATCCGCAAACCGTTGCGGTCATCAGTTTCGTCGTTGACCTCTTCCAGCATCGGCAGCTTACGGTTGGCAATGATGTTGCCGATTTCCGCCGTCAAACTTCCTGTCTCGACGTTGTACGGCAACGAGTAAATAACCAGGCGGTCCTGGACTTCCTTTTTCTTTTCTTTATCAAAACGCCACTCGCCACGAACTTTGACCGTCCCCCTGCCCTCTTCGTACATCTTTCGAATGTCCGACCGGTCAGTGACGATTCGACCGCCAAGCGGAAAGTCCGGCCCCTTGACGTACTTCATCAGTTGGGCCACGGTCGCATTTGGCGAGTCGATCAAATGGACGCAGGCTTTGATCACCTCACCCAGGTTATGAGGCGGAATACTGGTCGCCATTCCGACGGCAATGCCCTGAGCACCGTTGACCAGCAGGTTCGGATACCGTGATGGCAGCACGACAGGTTCGGCGGTCGCTCCGTCATAGGTTGGCCGCATGTCGACGGTATCGTACCGCAGTTCGTTCATCAGATGTCCGGCGATGGCTGTCAGCCGAGCTTCGGTATAACGAGGAGCCGCAGCCGGCAGCCCCATCACCGAACCGAAGTTACCCTGCCCATCAATCAGCGGAGCCCTGTACGTAAAGTCCTGCGCAAGTCGCACCAGCGCGTCGTACACCGACTGGTCGCCGTGCGGGTGATAGTTACCGGTCGTGTCACCGCAAATCTTCGCGCACTTACGAGTCTTCGCGTCGTGGGTCAAATGCAGGCCGTGGTACATCACGTACAGAATTCGGCGTTGAACCGGCTTCAGGCCATCGCGGACGTCAGGCAAAGCCCGCGACTGAATGACCGACATCGCGTAGTTGAGGTATCGTCGCCTTGTCTCCTGGCTGATCGATACAAATTCGACGCGGTCGCCCTCCTGGTCATTCGCCACATTCAACTCCTCGAAGTTTCCGTCCATGGACGAGCCCTCTTTATCAAGGCTCTTTTTCGTCACGCTGCTCGTTCTCTTTGCCGGAGACTTTTTCCCCGATGATTTCCTGCGAGTCACTTTCTTACTGGCGGGAGCAGACTTCTTCGCCTTCGCCGCCGCGCCACTCTTTACTTTCTTCTTAGCCAAGGTTCCCTCCCAAGCACCTCATTAATCGACCTCAATAACGGGGCTGAACCGTTTCCTGAAGTCGGCAAAACATTCTCTACGCACGCTGGAACAAGCTCTGAAAACTCGTCCTCAGGACATCGCAACCCTGCGAGTCGTGGAAAGTCACGAAACTCAGGCAACTTATACCGTCCGCTTCGAAACGACGAGTTACAGGCAGGCCCCGAGGCGGCAAAGTGTAACGGCTGCGGAAACTTTTCCCACCGCGCCGGTTCCTCGGATTGTGATTGTCGCACCGTTTCTGCGGATCGTACGACGACACATAACCCCCTATCTGGTAAGACATTCCGAAAAGCCCGACGAATCGATTCCAGGCTCACAGAATGATTCATCGGAGCAATCAAAGTCAGCCGAATCAGAGAGCAGCTTTGAGCCCCAATGATTGCTTCCGGGTAGTCAGAACGACGGATTAAGAAGATTCATCCTCTGAATTCTTCGCATGCGGCCACGAAGCACATGGACGAGCAGCAGCCAGATCCGCGGGAGACGGATCTTGATGCGTTTAATCTAAAACGCCACGGAGGGAAACATGCGACTCAACACACTTACCGTGCTTACGGCACTTCTGGCGGGGATCACCTGCCTGAACGAAGTCGAAGCTCAGAACAACTTCCCGCTTCCGCCAGCCCCAACTCCACCGGGAGTCCGCATTGGCCAGCCCACGATGCAGAACATCTCGCATCCGAACTGGCACCTGCCCGGTCGAACGCCTCAGGATGCGACCATTAAGGGATACCCGCGATTGAATGCGCCGTTGTATTCCTCACCGCAACAGAACATCCCGCCACAAACTGGCGGCACGATGATCACGAACCAGGCATTTGCGCCGCACGAGCTGATGTATCCGCACGAGTATCGGTCGATGTACGGGCCGTTCTACTACCGCGTCAAAGGAAACTGGATCTGGACTCCGTTCGGAATGGAGTCGCACGACAAGTGGGAACTGATGGGCACCGAAGTCAAAGTGAAGTACCGCCCGACTCGCAGCCTCTTCTCGCTCTTCACGCCTCGCTAGTCGAAAACGTCGCGAGAGAGCTGCCCCACAATACTTCGTTTGAAACTCGACCAACCGCATCAGCCCAGATCAAGGAAGACAGAAATGCTGGTCAGCAAAAAAATCCGCAAACGCCTTTGGAAGCGGGTGGTCGCCGGGATCATTATCCCGACGGCATTGTCATACGGCCTGGCGGCCTTTGGTCAGGAGCCAGCTCCTGCACCTGCCGTTCAGGAAATCCCCATGCGGCCAATGGATGGAACGATTGCTCCTCCACCGCCGGATCCCAACACCGTCGATGCAGCTCCGGAGACAGTAGCTGCTCCACCTGCCACGTCGGCAGCACCAGGCTTGATCGGTGGCTGCGGCCCGAACCGAACCGGTTGTAACTCTGACGGTGGTGCGTGTGGACCTCGCGGAACAGGCTGTGCTCCACAGTCGGCTGGCTGCAATGCCGACACGATTGTCTGCACGCCTCGTGGAACAAACGGCGGCAGCGACGCAACAGGCCGATGTCGCGTGAGTGATATCTGCAACAACGGACATTGCGGACCGGCAGCCGGCTGCATGGCTGGCGGTGCCTGTGCGGCATTTGGTGGCTGCAACGCAAATGGCGGCTGTATGAACGGCATGCCGTGCCTGGGTGCTGCAAACAGCTGCCTGAGCCCGGAAGTCATGATGGGGCGTCCTTACACAATTGGTGACCTGAAGCGGTCGATATTCAGCGCAAAGTGTCGAAGCAACGAGTTCCTCGGACTCAACGGAGGCCACAGTTGCTCGCCACTTCATAACTGGTGGTGCGAGCAGCAGTACAAGTCGGACTGCCGACGCGCCTATCGGAACCACGTTCTGGCCGCGCACTTCCACAACAAGTTCAACTACTTCACACCAAGTGGATCCTGCGGCGAAGGTGCTCCCCTGTTTGGTCACTACAAGCGGGTTTACGCAACCGAACCTCACTACTCGCACCCCGCCGACAGTCAGGTCTACGCGTCTCCGACGACGGGATACCCGACCGCCGTGCCGCTGCCGCCAACCGTGCGTCATCAATACAACTATTCGTGGGGATCGCCGTCGAGTCGGCTGACCCCGGTTTCCAACATCATCCTGCCACGTCGCTGATTCGGCAGTGCTGAAGCGAAACTCTCCTGAGCGGTGGTCTCGAAGCGTTCGGGGCTGCCGTCAGGAGAACATCTCCATCGATCCCGCCTGAACGAACACGTTCGACCAGGCAAACGTCAAAACGAATCCTGTCAGCACGACGTCTGTCGCTGAGTCAGCGGCAGACGGGATGCAGACCGAGGCTCAAGGAACGGAGACATGACAATCAGAGTTCTTCGCACGTCGGTACTCGCCGTGCTGGGGTTCGGCATACTCGGCTCAGCCGTGTACGCAGCCGACGCAGACGGCGTTGCCCGGGTGTCACACACGATGTCGCACCCACAGTACCAGACGCCACCGCCAGGTCCTTACTACGTGGCTAATGCCTGGGCACAGCGGCCTCGTCAGGAACCAAATCCCACTTACTGGACGTGGATGCCGCTGCCGTTTCACGGTTGCTGTGACTACTGTGCCGACGCCAACTGCCCCGGCAGAAAGGGCTTCTGGACATTCCCAGCCGTCCGCTGGGTACTCGATCCGGATTACTACGCCGTGTCACCAGATTACGGCTGGTCGCCTCCGGCGAAGGTTCCCGTCCGACGTTCAAACGTGACCTACACAAACTACGGCCCGAACAACTGGGGTGACTACTCCGGAGCGTCAACGAAGCGTGCGCCAATCATCGCCACGCCGACCGACACAACTCAGCTTGGTTACTACTACCAGCACGTACCCACCTGGCAGCCGAAAAACATTCTTCCCGTACCACCGGATCCACGCCACTGGCACACTCGACCGTGCCAGCCGGATCAGAACATGAGTTACGTCCGCTGGATGCGACTCCAGAATGCATGGGTTCCGCTCGACCAGATTCCGGGCACCCAGATGGGAACTCCAACTCCAGTCACACCAGAGCCAGCCGTACCTCAGCAGGCGATTCCGGCACCTCCTGAAGAAAACGCACCGGTTCCGGCCATTCCAATGCAACCCAGGAATGCACCAGAAGCGTTGAACGTTCCGGAAATCTCAGAACCGATTCGACGAGTGAGTTCATAACTCGTCCTGTCAAATGACAACGGCTCGACATTGTTCGAGCGTCCAGAGCTGCTGCTCGCGTTCGCGAGCTTCTCCCCAGGAAGGCGACCGTCCATTGACCGGTCGCCTTTCTTTATGCGCCGAACGCTTCAACAGGAATGCTGGCCGCCGTCAAAGCGTCGCGGACAAACTGCACTTCGTCTCCCGAAGGAACCCGCAACCACAACGGATGGCGATGCGACGGCTCATAAGTTCCCAACCAGACAGCCAGCGACACCCTGGTCAGGTCATCGTCAGGCAAAACCAAAGGCTGCACCTCGACGCCCGGAAACTCAGTGGCCATCGTGGCCAGAGTGGCACCGTCTGCTGGTTGACCACCAATTCCCAGCCGAAATGGTTGAGAGGCAAGCCGCTCACTCAGTTGCCGCATTGTCAACCCGATAAGCGGATGGGCGAAGTCCGGCAACAGACTCGCGACAGGAGCCAGAACGAACTGCCGATACCAGCAGTGTGGATGCGGCACGACCAGACGCGGCAGATTGATCACGTCATCGCCGTAGAAAATAACGTCAAGATCGAGCGTCCGCGGCCCCCAGCGGACGTCACGCGTGCGTCCCAGTTCGTTCTCAATCTGCTGAAGCAAATCCAGCAACGCAAGCGGTTCAAGCGCCGTCTCAACCACCCACGCCGAATTCACAAACGAATCTCCAGCCTCAGCTCCCATGGCAACAGATCGATATTGATCAGCAGACCGCACGCTCTGTACTTCCGGATGCTTCAGAACCAGCGCAGTCGCCCGATCGAACGTCTGTCCGACATCACCGAGATTCCCGCCCAACGCGATTACTGCCTGAACCATCGCCGTTAATTCCCAATCGTAAGTTTCGAGCTCCCCCCGTTGAAAAAGTGCGCCACCGGCTCTGCCAGCGTCCTTTACAATCGGCGTTCGCAGAAAATTTCGCACTGGTAGAGCCAGAGGCACACAGTGAACTGGCAACTCAGTCGGTCTCTGAGGCCATCGGATCAGCCGCTTCGCCCAGTAAAGCCTCGGCTTCGATGCGAATTCGGCGAAGTTGCAGGTTCTTCGGCGCGTGGCTGTCCATAATTCCGACCGCCTGTTTCCACTCGGCGGCGGCCTTCACTTTTTCATCGAGTTTCCACAGCGTCATGGCTCGAAGAAAAAATGCCGGCGTGCGACTTCTCAGATTAAACAGCTTTGCCTCGTCCAGCGCCGACAAAGCCAGCGAGTAGTTCTCCTGACGGAAATGGCACATCGCCAGCAACACATGAACGCAACCACTTTTGGGATACTTCGTGGATAGAGCATCAGCCAGTTTCATCGCAGCCACATAATCCCGCTTCGAAATATCCGGACAGTTTGTCAACAACCAGACCGCAGCGTGTCCGACATCGAATGACGGAACTCTACCGCCACTCGTCAAAGGCTTTCGCAGCGAAAGAGCCTCGTCGTACATCGTGGCCGCTTCGGCTTCCCGATCAAGCAATCGCAACACATCTCCAAGATACGACGATGCCCAGGCCTGACCATTTACCACGGCGACTGATTCCGGATTAATTTCCAGAGCCTTCCCGAAATCTTCCCGAGCACTGGCAAATGCCTGTTGCGCCGGTTCTGGTCGATCAGTGCTGAGATACAGGATGCCGAGATTGTTCTTCGTTTCCGATTGCAGACGCCACAGATCGAAATCGTTGGGCAGGTTCTGCATCAACTGTCGGCATTTATCCAGCGCAGACGTAAACGCAGACTCGGCGTCTGTGAAATCGCCGGAGTCGCGCAGAATCTGCCCGTAGGTAACTCGAACGTAAACTTCGAGCAAATGTGAGCGGGCCGAACTTGAATCTGCATCGACCAGCACCAACACCTGCTCCAGTGCCGCGTGTGCGTAATCGCCTGCCGACGTTGTCTCGCCCTGCTGGTACAAGACCTGAGCAATGTTCGTTTCAGCGGAAACAAGATTTGATCGGTAGAGCGGAACGTCTGGTCGCGACTGAATCAGCAGCAGATAATCATCGACACATTCCTGATAGACACCCAGCCTCGCGCTTAGTACATCGTCGTCGCTAAGTGCGTTAGCGAGGCTCAACCGTGCGTCTGCTCGACCACTGAGGAATCGAGTGTTGTCCGGATCGGCATCGACCAGTCGCGAATAAATCTGAATTGACTCTTCGAGCTTCGACCGTCCCTCGTCAGCCTGCCCCCTCAGCACAAGAATCTGCGACAGCTCAACGAGTGATTTTGAATGCTCGTGCAGACTGAGTTCTGAATCGTCCGCTTCGGCGATTCTGCGAAAGGCGACTTCCGCATCGGCCAGGCAGGTTTGAGCGTCCTCCAGTCGATCGGTACCGCTGAGCAGGCTGCCTCGGTTGGCAAGAATTCGAGCTTCCAATCGCTTGAGTTCCAGATTCTCAGTCGACTCACTTTCGTTCGACTTTCCGACAAGCAGAGCCAGCCTTTCCAAAGCATCCAGGTAATATCTGTCGGCCTGAGCCACTGGATCAACCGCTCCGTCGCCCTGTTCCAGCGGCGCTGTTGTTGCCCACGTCAGCCCCTGCCCGTTCAGGCATGTCACCAGTTCCGTTGCCGCAGACCGTTCAGAAGGGTTCTGATCGGCGATCTCCTCCAGTTTCGTCTGCGCCATTTCGAATGCTGTCGTCGCTCGTTCGAAGTTTCTCAATAATCGCCAGACTTCGCCGAGCCTGACCAGCGACCGCGCGGCTTCGAGTTTCAATTCCGGCACATCGCTGCGAGACTCCGCCAGCCGCTCGTATTCGGTCGCCGCTTCTTCAAGCAGTTTTACTCGAAGATTCTGAACGGCCGGGTATTCACTGAGCGAATCGCTCAATTCTCGAAACAGCGTGTCGACAGTTCGGCGAGACGACAGAAAAAACTGAGTTGCTTCCTGCTGCGCCTGCTCCGCCGCCGTTTTGGCTCGCTCTTCAGCTTCGAGGGCGACCTGAGTTTCTCCGTGAGCTGCGATTTCACTATCCCAGGCTTTGTTGATCAATAACGCCGCCACGATCGACACCAGCATGATCGCCAGTGCTGACGCCGCCAACGACTGAGCCTTCGTTCGATTCTTACGCAGCCACCGCCCTGCCCTCTCCTGCCACGATTCAGTGATCACCGAAACCGGCTCGTCCGAGATGAATCGCTGCACCTCTTCTGCAAGCTTTCGCGCATCCTGATAGCGATCCAGGTGCGAATGACTCATCGCCTTCGAACAGATCGCATCGAGCGACCGAGGAACGCGCGGGTCGACATCACGAACGCTGGGCGTCGCGCCAACCGAAATTCGAGTCAACAAGTCCTGAGTATCTTTGACACGGTTTTTAGTCCTGGTGCCTCGATGTGGAGAAACCCCTGTGAGAATGCAGAACAGAACAGCTCCCAGACCATAGACGTCAGTTCGGGCATCAATGTGATCATTGCGACCGGCAGCCTGCTCCGGAGCCATATAAGCCGGCGTGCCGATCACGCCTCCGACGTGGGTTTCCGTTTCGTCCAGCACGGAAGCCAGTTCGATCTGATCGTCCCGGTAGACGTCTTCGGGCTGTCCGATTTTCTTAGCGAGTCCCCAGTCGAGAACCAGCACCTCACCAAAATCTCCCACCATGATGTTCTGCGGTTTGAGATCCCGATGAACAATTCCCCGAGCCCCCGCATAGGCAACAGCGTTACACGTATCGCAAAACGCATTGAGCAGATTGATCAGGTCCAGAGGTTTATCTGTTCCTGCCTTCCGCTTCGCATGATAAGCCTGAATCTTTTCCTGCAGCGTCTGACCGCGCAGAAACTTCATCGTATAAAACGGGCGGCCTTTGCTGTCGGCATGCTCCAGCTCATAAACCGGAATGATGTTGGGATGCTCAAGCTGACCGGTAATCTGAGCTTCCTTGATCAGCCTCAGTTGAGCGTCGCGACTGCCATCCTTGCCTGGCCGAATCCGCTTCAAAGCGATTTCACGTTTCAGCGCCGGGTCCGTTGCCAACCAGACTTGACCAAGCCCGCCTTCGCCGTAGACCTGAGTCAACGTGTATCGTGAATAAAACTCCGGCTTGTAATCGACGGTCTCACCGAAATCAGCGTCGCGGCTGTCGCCTGACGACCCCGGCGTACTTCCCTTCTCAGGTCTACTCGCCGCCTGATAAAGCAAAGTTCCGTCGAACGGCCTGGACTCATCGCCGTCAGTGTGTTCAGCCGATTCTTCTGAGCCGGCCGAAGTCTGCGCCCTCCGCCTGACGAATGTCTCTTCGAAACTGGCGTCTTCACAACTCGTATCCGACGAGTCACCCTTTCCCGGCTTCACGCTGCTTTCGTAAAGCGAAATGAACTCGTCCACTTCCGCCGACTGACTGCGCACGGACAGAATCGCCGACTCCACATTGCCGCTGGCAGCCAGCACCTGCGAATCCATTTCGGACAGAATCTCCAGTCGAACACTCGCCGTAACCCAGCCCGCTCGGACCATATGAGCGTCCAGCGTCAGTGATTCATCGACTCGATTCAGCAAGCTCGCCACCTGCTGCGGCGAAACCAGCCCGCGTTTAATCGCGAGCGCTCCAAACAACCGCCCGAAGTCGTCTGTCATCTAGATTCCTGCCCGTCAACTTCTGCACCCTATTCACGCCGACAACTGCCCATTGCCAAACACAGTCTACTCACAAAACGCATCGTTCAACTACTCGCGCGTCTGTTCACATCACGACCGGCCCACCCGGCAATCCTGAACAGGTCACACTCTGCCTGACGAAGTTCGAGAACACGCGATGCAGAAGCACGTTCGTTACGGCAAACGCTCCTTCACACCACATTCGATTACGCCCGGCCCCCCTGATACGATCCCGCGACCGATCGCTCCCCCCTGAATATGAACTCTTTTTTCAATTCTCACATCGGGTCTTTTCAGATGCGAAATCTTACTTTGGCAGTACTGCTTGCCCATGCCTCACTGGCTGTCTGTCGCTCGGAAGCGCTGGCTCAGCCGCAACCCGCTCACAATTCGCCAGCAAATCTTTTTGCGTCAAACATCCGTGAGACCGACCCGCTGACACCAGACGAAGAACATAAAACCTTCGTGCTGCCCGCAGGCTTCGAGATTCAGTTAGTCGTCAGCGAGCCAGACATTGCCAAGCCGATGAACATGGCCTTCGATCGGCGCGGTCGGCTTTGGGTTTCGAGCTCAAGTGAGTATCCCATGGCGGCACCGTCCAACCGACAAGCCAACGACACCATCAAAATTCTGGAAGACACCAACGGCGACGGACGAGCCGACGTGATTAAAACGTTCGCCGACAACCTCAACATTCCAATGGGCCTGTATCCTTACAAAGATGGTGTCGTCTGTTTCAGCATTCCCAACATCTGGTTTCTGCGAGACACCGATGGCGACGACAAAGCCGACCAACGCGAAAAACTCTACGGGCCGTTCGACACCTCTCGCGACACGCACGGCATGTGCAATGCTTTTACCCGAGGACTCGATGGCTGGCTCTACGCGTGCCACGGATTCAACAATCAGTCCCAGGTCGCTGGAGCCGACGGCCACGAAGTCACGATGCACTCTGGTAACACCTTCCGCATAAAGCTGGACGGTTCGCGCATCGAGCATTTCACACACGGACAGGTCAATCCATTCGGCATGGCCATTGACCAGAACGGCGACATATTCAGCGCCGACTGCCACACCAAACCAATCTCGTTACTCCTGCGAGGCGGTTATCACGACAGCTTTGGCAAACCTCACGACGGCCTGGGATACATCCCGAACGTGATGGAGCACCTGCACGGCTCAACAGCCATTGGCGGCATCGCACTGGGAGCAGCCACCAGCTTTCCCGAGAGTTATCGAAACAGCTCGTTCGGCGGCAACGTGGTTACCTGCCGCATCAACCGCAATTCGCTCGTTCAAACCGGAGCGACCATCAAGGCTCAGGAAGAGCCTGACTTTCTGATTTGTGGAGACCCCTGGTTCCGCCCCGCTGATCTTCAGGTTGCTCCCGACGGCTCGCTTTACGTCACCGACTTTTACAACCGCATCATCGGTCACTACGAAGTTAAGCTCGACGATCCTCGCCGCGACCGACACCGAGGCCGCATCTGGCGAATTGTCTACAAAGGCTCCGATACTGGACACGACGATCCATCGCAAAGCTCATCACCAGCCGCCGACTCTTTCTCTTCAACCAGCGTCACCGAGGCGTCGCTCGATCAGCTCATCGCTCAACTTGATTCATCGCTGAAGGCACAAACGGATCTCGCCTTCGAAGAAATTATCCAACGTTTTGGAGCGACAGCCGAAACAGCCGCCCGTCAGAACGCACGCCATCAATCGCCGCGAATCCGGTCGGCTATCCTGTGGCTGCTACACCGACTTCACGCAGCGACCTCGGAAGACCTCTCACGAGCGGTCAGCGACGAATCTCCGCTGGTGCGCAACCACGCATTCCGAGTCCTCGCCGAAACGTCCGCACCGTCGCAAGAAGCCGACGAATGGCTGGCCGCCGGCCTCAAGGACTCTGACGCGCTGACAAGACGCGCAGCGGCGATGGCGGCCACCACTCATCCATCAGACAAGCTGGTCGGTGCCCTGCTCGAATGCTTTCGGGAAACTCCCGAAAACGACGTTCATCTGCGACACGCCGTTAAGATGGCTCTCCGTGATCAGTTGCGAAACGAACGTCGTTTCGGACAACTCGCCAACCAGCAACTTGGCCAATCAGACATCCGTCTAATCAGCTCGTTGTGCCCGTCGCTGAAGACGCCAGCAGCTGGCGAGTTTGTCGCGGCTCACATCGAAGAGCTGGCCGGAACTGGACGTGAACAACTGGCTGACTACATGAAATTTGCCGTTCGGTTTGTGTCGCCGGACACCGTATCGACTCTCGCGAACACAGCGTTGAACCAGTTTGGAGGCGACCAGAATTTTCAGATCATACTACTGAACGCGGCGCGCGACGGATTGCTTCAACGAGGAGTCGACACGCCAGACTCTGTGCGAAACTGGGCCGCCACTGTTGCCGCAAAACTTCTCGGCGTAGACGGCTCCGGAAAACTGAGCAGCAACGACAACGAGCCATTAACCTGGACCGGTGTCGCGCATCCAGAAGGCTCAACGGACGTCGACACCTGGACGATTTCGCGGACTCGCAAATCGACCGACGGCATGACAGAGACGCCGCTTTGGAGCAGTTTTCCGAGAGGCGAGACACGTACCGGAATCTACCGGTCTGCTCCGTTTGTTCTGCCGAACGAGTTCGATTTCTTTCTAGCCGGGCATGACGGAAAACCGGACGGGCCGATTCAGAATAAAAACTTCGTCCAGGTGCGAGACGCGCAGACTCGCGAGGTCCTGCAACGCTGGGCGTCGCGCCGCAACGACACCGCTCAACCGATCCACTGGGAAACTGGCAATTTCGCAGGACGGCAGGTTTACGTTGAACTCGTCGACGGTGACTCGACCAGTGCGTACGCTTGGCTGGCCGTCGGTCGATTCTCGGTCGACGCCCTCAACCCCAGCCAGCGGATGGAAGACCGCCAACGCGGTGCTGAACTCGCCGCCACTTTCCAGCTCAATCAGTTTCGAGGCGTTATCGGCGATGCGGCACTCAGAACTCTGGCAGACGCCGCGAGTGTCACCGCTTTGACAACCGCTCTCGCGAAAATGAATCCGCAGACCGATTCGAAATTGCACGCACTCGCCGAGACAACATCGATCATTGGACAAACGACTGAGCAACGTCGCGAAGTCATCCAGAATTTGCTCGCCAACAACGCTGAGGCCATTCCGCAATTGATCAGCAAGGCCATGCTCGCGGCCAGCTCCGTCGAGCAGCGTCGAGTTGCCGAAACCCTGGCGTCTGACTCGTCGGGAGCAGCTTTGCTGGTCGAACTCGCCGAAGCAGGGCGAGCCTCCGCGTGGCTTCTGAAACACCCCCAAATTGAGCCGAAACTTCGGGCTGCGGCAAACGAGGAGCTGAAAAAAAGGATCGACATCCTGACGAGTCGCTTGCCGGACGAATCTGAAGACCTCATCAAGTTGATCTCGAACCGTCGAAAGAATCACGTCTCAGTCGCTGGTGATGTTGCGCTGGGTGCGGCGCTGTTTACGAAGACGTGCGCAACCTGTCATCAGATCGGTGGCAAAGGCAAAAAGGTCGGTCCGAACCTCGATGGCATCGGCACCCGAGGCCTGGATCGACTGATCGAAGATATCCTCGCTCCCAACCGTAACGTTGACGTTGCCTTTCGGTCGTCGACGATCGTCACCAACCAGGGCAAGGTGCTGAATGGCCTGGTCAAACAAACGGAGGGTGCACGGCTCATTCTGGTTGACAGCAAGGGTGAAGAGATCTCAGTCGCCACCGACACGATCGATCAACAGGTTCTGTCAAATCTCTCCCCCATGCCGGCCAACTTTGGCGACTCCTTAACCGAGGATCAGTTCCGCCAGCTTGTCACCTACCTGCTCTCGCTCCGCAGTTCGTGAATGGAAGACTCCGGCCAGTACCTTTGAGTTTCCTCCTTTGAAAACCGGCTCTGCCCACGTTTCGGTCGAAGTCCGACATCTCGAAATGCCCCAACTGCGAGATGCAAATCACTCTGGTGACGTTTGAAATGATTGCGGGCAGGCCACTGATCGCGGGCAATCAGATCTGCACGATCCACGTTTGTCGCCGAATCGTCAGGCAAGAATATCGCGGATCACGTTCCCGGCGACGTCGGTCAGGCGATAATCGCGACCGTTAAAACGGTAGGTGAGTCGCTCATGGTTAATCCCCATCAGGTGCAGAATGGTGGCGTGAAGATCGTTGACGCCGACTCGGTTTTCGACCGCTTTGTAGCCAAACTCATCGCTCGCTCCGTACTGCACACCGCCCTTAATCCCGCCACCGGCCATCCACATCGTGAAGGCGTTGGGATTATGGTCTCGCCCCTTGCTGCCTTGCGAGTCAGACGTCCGTCCAAACTCGCCGCCCCAGATGACCAGCGTCTCGTCGAGCATACCGCGAGCCTTCAGGTCGGCCAGCAAGGCGCCGATGGGCTGATCGACGCTCTTCGCGGCGATCGAGTGGTTTAGTTTGATATCGCTGTGTCCGTCCCACGGAACGTCAGCAACTCCGCCACCACCACCGTTCGTGCCGGCGTAAAGCTGCACGAAGCGCACACCACGTTCAACAAGCCTTCTCGCAGTGATGCACTGTTTGGCGACAAGATCCGTTTCGCTCTGGCCCACGCCATAGGCCTTGTGTGTTTCTTCTGATTCCTGAGAAACGTCCATCGCTTCCGGAGCTGCCGTCTGCATTCGGTAAGCCAGCTCGAACGATTCCAACCGAGCAGCCAGGTCCGCTTCGTGAGGCCGCAACTGCTGATGCCTGGCGTTCATCGCTTTCAGCACGTCGAGCTGCGCTCGCTGCTGTTTGTCGTCCATCGTGCCCAGCCGAGACAAATCTGAAATCGGTGTAGCGGATCGGCCATCGATCGAGGTCGGCTGGTAAACCTTCGGCAGAAACCCCGGCGACCAGATCGGCTTGCCCCCGCGAGGCATCGCCCCGTGCAGCACGACAAAGCCAGGCAGGTTCTGATTCTCGGCCCCCAGACCGTACGTCACCCACGATCCAACACAGGGGCGTCCCTGCAGGAACATGCCAGAGTTCATTTCCAGCATGGCTGGCGTGTGATTATTTGACTGAGAATAGCACGAATAGATGAACGCCATGTCGTCGACATGCTTCGAAATGTGCGGAAAGATTTCCGACGTATGAGCGCCCGATTCGCCGTGCTGTTGAAACTTGAACGGTGAACCCAGCACGTTGCCGCTGGTGGTGAAGAAGCCGGTCTTGGGGTCAGCACCTTCAAGCTTCTTACCGTCACACGACTGAAGTTCAGGCTTGTAATCGAACGTGTCGACCTGCGACGGACTTCCCGGCATGAAGAGCCAGATAATCCGTTTGGCTTTCGGCGAGAAATGCGACTCGCGCGGTTCCAGAAGCTGAGATTTCGGTGCGGCCGCTGCTTCGTCCAGTAACCCTTGATCTTTCAGCAGGCTTGTGAGAGCAAGAGCGCCGCCGCCAAGCGCCGCATTCTTCAGGAAGTGACGCCGCTGCTGGAAGTTGAATGGCGAATCGGCAGGCAGCGTTGGCGAAGTTTGCATTCCAATGGCTTTCTCTTGAAATCGAACTATTTGTTTCGTGTGGGTTCAGAACGTGGATTAACAAAGATTCCAGGTGACCAAGGACTCAAGGTTAGTTTTTGAGTATTAACCTTGTGACCATCAACGCTGAATCCTCCGTCGCAGAATCTCATACCAGTGAAATACCGTCTCAAGGATTGCACTTAATCGACTACCACAAACTCGTTCAGGCAAAGCATGATCTGGCAGTAGTCAGCCAAAGCCGTGGTCTTTGCCTTCTCGTCAGTCCCGTATGACTGAGCTTGTGAATTCAGGAACGCAGTCATCCGCTCGACCTCTTCGGCTTCCGGAGGTCGCGACAGAGCGAGCCAGTAAGCTTTCTCGATAACGCCTTCTGTCGTCAAATCTTTGTCAACATTGATACGGGCTGCGAACTGTTCGGCAATCTTGCGGACAAATGGTGAATTTATCATCGCCAGAGCCTGCGGGGGGACGGTGGTTACGTCCCGGTTGCCGATGCTTTGAATGGCGTCCGGCGCGTCGAAGAGTTGCAGGATGGGGATCAGACTTCCACGTTTGACGGTCAGGTAGACACTTCGTCGTGGAGTCGCCTGGTCCAGTGAGCCCGGACCGTGCATTGTCCTGTCGAGCGTACCGCTGACCGCGAACAGGTTGTCGCGGATAATCTCTGCTTCGAGTCGTCTCGGTGGACGTCGCCACCAGAGCTGATTGTCTGGATCGATTTTCGCGGCTTTTTCATTGACGGCCCCTGACTGCTGATATGTGGCGCTGTTCATGATCAACCGGTGAATCGGCTTCAGTTTCCAACCGTGCTGGACAAGTTGTCGTGCCAGATAGTCGAGCAGTTGCGGATGCGTTGGCGGCGTGCCCTGACTTCCGAAATCGCTGGGCGTATTCACGATTCCTGTGCCGAGGTGATGCTGCCAGAGTCGGTTGACGATGACGCGAGCAAGCAGCTGGCCAGCTCCTGCATCTGTGTCGGTCAGCCATTCTCCCAGAGCGATTCGAGGATGGACCGTTGCCGGTTTCTCGCTGGCTGGTTCGTCAAGCAGCCATTTCTTTTCCTGATGCTCGCCGTCCATCAGCACTCGCAGGAAGCCGGGACTGGCAAGCCCGGTTTTGACGTTCGAGTTGCCTCGTGCCAGAAAGTAAACCTTTCGAGTGTCGGCTCCAAAGTTGTAGGTCGCTCCGTTCCTGCGAGCGGCGAAGATTTTCGTGATGTCCGGCATCGGGGCTTTCGCCAGATGCTCCTTTTCTTCTCGGTCCAGCTGAAACCATTCCGGGTCTCTGGGCGCAAACCATTTCAGCACGACCTGCCGCTGAGGCTCGGTCCATTTGGCGACGTCGAGATCTAGAATGTCCTGAACGTTCTTCGGAGTCGCGACTCCCTGAGCACTGAAGTAGAAGCCGGAGGGACCACTTCCATTCACGATTTTGACGAGCAGATGATTCGTGCCCGTCGTCAGGTTCAGCTTGACGAGGTGCTGATCCGGAGCGACTCCCCCCATCGTCGGTTTCGACAGGATTTGTTTGCCGTTCAGAAAAACAACGATACCGTCGTCGCAGCCAAACGAAACGTCGATCACAACGTTGCTGGCTACATCAATAGTGCGGTACAGGTAGTTGGCCGAGTTGTCTCCGGTCAGCGTGTTGTGAACGGTTTCGTCCTTCCACTCTGGTTTGGCCGTCCATTTCAACTCGCCAATGGGCTTGTCCAGCTCAACTTTCGCCTGCTGAGCGAAACTCTGTTTGAACGCAGCGTCGTAACTGGCAGCCGGGAACGGGCCGATCGTGTGCCAGACGCCCAGCTTCTCGGCACGAGGCAATTCCGATTTCGTTTTCAGCCATTCGTCCAGACGCCCCGGCAGAGCTTCTTTTTCCAGCTTTGCACGAGCATCAAGATACGGCTTGTGCTCGGCGTCAAAGGCGGCTTTCGCTTTGCGAGTTCCCTCGGGATCGGGATCCCAGTCGTAATCCTGAAAGCCGGTCTCGGCAAACGATGCCGTGAGGCGGTAGTAGTCATGATCGCCGATCGGGTCGAATTTGTGATCGTGGCAACGGGCGCAGCCGATGGTCAGCCCAAGCATCGAAGTTCCGAGCGTTGCAACAATGTCGTCGAGCTGTTCGTACCGGCTGCGTTCCCGTTCTTTCTGAGTCTGCTGCGACGTGAACGGCCCCGCAGCGAGAAAACCGGTGGCTGACTGAGCGTCGAAGTCGAGTGGATCGATCTGGTCACCGGCAATCTGCAGCTTCACAAACTGATCGTAAGGCATGTCAGCATTCAGAGCCTTGATCACAAAGTCGCGGTAGTGGTAGGCGGCCGGTCGATCTTTATCAAAAGCGTACCCGTTGCTTTCCGCAAATCGCGCGAGATCCAGCCAGTGCCGAGCCCAGCGTTCGCCGTAATGCTGCCCGTCGAGCAGGTGATCGATCAGCTGCGGATAGGCATCTGGCGACTCATCGCTGACAAACGCCTGGACATCTTCAGGATCGGGAGGGAGTCCCCAAAGGTCAAAGTACGCTCGGCGAATCAGCGTACGGCGGTCGGCCATCGAGTTTGCCGCGACTCCAGCTGCTTCCTGACGGGCGAGAATGAAGCGATCGACTTCGTTCTTCGCCCAGGCATCGCTCTTAACTTCCGGAGAGCCCGTTTCACTCAACGGCTGAAATGACCAGAACTTTTTTCCAGCAGCGACGTCGACATCCTTTCGGGCGATTTCAACTTTCTTTCCATCTCGCGGATCAGCCGCACCGGATTCAACCCATTTGACGAAGTCATCGATCACCGACTTCGGAAGTTTGGACTTCGGCGGCATCGCGAAAGACTCATGCCGAATCGCAGAGATCAACGAACTGGCTTTCACGTCTCCTGGAACGATGGCCGGGCCACTTTCGCCCCCCTTTCGAATTCCCTCACGAGTATCCAGCACCAGTTCACTCTGCAAATTGTTCGCCTCGAGCGCAGCAGCCGAGTGACACTTGTAGCAATGTTCGACCAGCACCGGACGAATCTTCGTTTCGAAGAATGCAATCGCCTCGGGAGTCGGTTGCTCGTCAGCGGCGGCGACCATCCCATTGAGGAATGGCACCATGAGCGACAAGCCAGAAAATAAAAGCTTCATTATGACGACCAAATGGCGAGTAAATGAGGAGTGATTCGGAGTCCGTCGACTTTGAACGCAACGAAAAAATTCTTGTCGAGGCACGGAGGGTCCGTAAGTCTGCGCATTTTGTCGCTCTCACGGAAGCTAAACAGGCTTTCCGGAGACGTTGTCTCTCGTCCTTGCACACGCGACAGCCCGACTCAACAATCAGCTTCTGAAGCGAATCAACGATCTCACCCCACTCGAAACCCGCACGAAAGCCAGCTTTGCACTTCAGCTGTAAATTCACGCAAGGTCGATTCCCCTTTCGTGGCTGTGACGACAACCGCAATCGTGGGTAAACTTTTTCAGTTCGACTGGCAAAGCCATCGAGCTCTGACCGCCACTACAAAGCGGCGGAATTCTATGCCTTAGAAATCTGTAGACGAAAATCGACTCTCATAGCGAGGACATTGGTGATGCCGACGGAAATTCCTTCAACAGCCGATCTCAAATACGCCATCCGCTCGAACCGGCGAGAATTTCTGCATGACGCAGGCATCGTCGGAGCAGGTCTTGCTTTCGCACCATGGGTTGCAGGCTTCGGCGCCAACGCTGCGGAGCAGACTTCCAGCAACATGATCGTTCACACGACCAGCCCGCTGAATTCCGAACCGCAACTCGGCGAACTTGCGAAGTCGTGGATTACTCCCGTGGAGTCGTTTTATGTCCGAAGCCACGCTCCGAATCCAAAGATCGACCCGGCCGCGTTTCGCCTGACCGTCGAAGGGCTGATTGACAAACCGCTTTCAATTTCTCTGGCCGAACTGAGCAGCTCCTTCGAGGAAACGTCGATCGTTGCCACAATGACTTGCGCCGGCAATCGGCGTTCCGAGCACAGCCTTATCAAGCCTGTTGGCGGTGTGCCCTGGCAGGCCGGAGCGATCGGCAATGCCCGCTGGTCGGGAGTACGACTCTCAGACGTGCTGAAAAAAGCCGGCCTCAAGGAAGAAGCAAAGCACGTCTGGTTCGAAGGGCTCGACGAAATCTCGCACGGTAGCGGCATCATCCCGTTCGGAGCTTCGATCCCGGTCAGCAAAGCAATGGCCGATGCCGACTCCATGCCTGGCGCGCTGCTCACAACAAAGATGAATGATCAACCGCTGACACCGGATCACGGCGCACCGCTGCGAGGCGTCGTCCCTGGTTATATCGGAGCACGCAGCGTGAAGTGGCTTGGAAAGATTGTCGTCAGCAATCGTCCATCGCCCAATCACTACGTCGCGACCGCGTACAAACTCGTCCAGGAAGGAACGCCGGTTGAGTGGGACGAGTCGGGGCCGCTCTATCGGTTCCCTTTGAATTCCGTGATCTGCGTACCTGCTGCCAACTCCAAAGTTCCCAAAGGAAAAGTTGCCGTCGCCGGTTATGCGCTTCCATCGGGCACACCCGGAACTTCAATTTCGAAAATTGAAGTCTCTGCTGACGGAGGACGTTCGTGGATCACTGCGAAAATTACCTCGCCAGTCCGAGAGCACTGTTGGGTTCTCTGGAAAGCAGACGTCACACTCCCATCATCAGCCAGTGAATTGATTGTTCGAGCGACAGACTCGCGAGGCGACGGGCAACCGGAACACGGCCAATGGAACCTGAAGGGCTACATGTTCAACGGCTGGTATCACGTTCCAGTTCGCGGAGAGTGATTTTCCAACAGTTCGACCTCTGAACTAAAACGCAGATTCCCCTGAAAACATTTGTTGAAGACTTGATCATACGAGCAGCACCTGGATACAAAATGTCCCAACTGGGCTGTCTTGAGTTTGGGCCCTCAATTCACATTGTTTCGTTCAGGAGAGTTCGCATGAATCGAAGATTCGCAACCATGATCGCTGTGGCGGGAATCGCGCTGTCATTGGGCAGCCAGTTTTCCGTAGAACCGACAATCGGACAGGAGGCGGCGACGAAAGACGCAGAAAAGGCAACTCCAGCGAAAGTGGCGAGCAAACCACGAGGGCGGCTCCCGCAATATTACGGCCAGGTCGGACTCAGCAATAAGCAACGGCAGCAGATCTACGACGTCCAGGCAAATTACAAAAAACAGATTGACGAGTTGCAGAAACAGATCGATGCCCTCAAAGTAAAGGAAGACACAGAAATCGTCGCCGTGCTGACGCCAGAGCAGAAGAAAAATCTGGATGAACTGCTCGCCGCAGCAAAAAAGGCGGCCGAAGATCGACGCAGCAAGAGCAAGAAGAAAGCGTCCTGAAACCACTACATCGGCGACGCGAAGGTCAGCAGCCTCGGTGGGCATGATGCCTGCCGAGGTTGCTGCGTTTAACGATTTGCACTTTTGTCGGGCGACAAGTTTCAATCGCTGTCCGGATCCCACCAGGCATCGAGTTCTTCCCGCAGAAACCCGATTGCCGCCTCAAATTGCCGATCACCAATCAGATTTTTTGACTCAACCGGATCCACCACAACGTCGAACAGTGCGTCGCCGTCGAGGTAATTTCCCCAGGCCTGAGATTGCCCATGCCTGTGAGTCGTGATCAGTTTCAGATTGCCTTTCCGGATCCAGCGATGAGCGACGTCCCTTTCCGGATGCCTCAACGACGCAGCATCACCGGGATAGATTTCTCCAAAGACTGCCTGCTTTGAATCGAGCGTTTTCTGACCGATCGCGCTCGGCCAGAGATTTCTCCCCGGAAATTCATCGGATCGATTCACTAGTCCCGTCGCAGCGAAAATCGTCGGCAGAATATCGATGCTGCTGACCGGTGCCTGGTGAGTCGCAGACTTCGTGCGACTGCCCCACCGAACCAGGATCGGTGTCCGCAATCCAGAATCGAACGGCGCACGCTTGCTGCGTTTGGTGTGGTCCCACTCTCGGCTTGCCGATCGGTAACGCACGACGTCAGGCTCCCAGCCATTGTCGACCACGAAGACGAAGAGTGTGTGAGCATCGAGACCCCGCTGCTCAACAAAGCTCACAAGTTTGCCAACAGTATCGTCGAACTGGGAGATCGCCGCGTAGTAGGGCACGCGATGTTTCGGAACGTCGGTACGAGTCTCGTAGAGATCAAAGAATTTTTGGGGTGAGTCATGCGGCGTGTGAGGCAGGAATGGGGCGTACCAGACGAAAAACGGAGTGTCCCCGCAGTCGTCGATGAAGTCGTAAATCGGTTGCATCGTTTCCCGGCCAATACTCAGACCATAATCGCCGTTTCCGTGAGCAACAACGTCCCCGTTGGTCAGCGTCTTATTACCGTACTTCCCACCCGGCGTCGGCTCGGCAGTCGTCATGCCTTGGGTGAAGCCTGCGTTTTGCCAGTGACCTTCCCAGTATTTTCCCGTCTGAAAGCAGCGATAACCGGAGGCAGCCAGACGCCGGGGAATGGTCTGGTGAGAGCGGATCAGCGACGCGGCTCGCTCTCGAAGTGCGTCGAACTCTGCCTTGCCAATCGCTGGCGACTTTGTCAGCGCGGCGAATCCGGGTGGCGGATGATTGAAGTAGACTCCGTGCTGATGTGGATAAAGGCCGGTCAGAATACTGACCAGCGATGGTCGGCAAACGCTGCTCGGAACGTAGCCATTCACGTAGCGAGCTGACTGCCCGGCCAGACGATCAAGATTCGGAGTCACAACATCGTCGCTGCCCATGAATCCGAAGTCGGTGTAAGTCTGATCGTCCGAAATAATCAGCACGACGTTCGGCGGCTTTTCAGATTGAGCACGACTCGAAACGACAAGCGTCAACACCACAACAAAGCAGCAGCCAACACGATTCATGTACTTGACCGTCTGTTAAAACTATTTATTGGCTCACCAGTTCAACGGTGGCACTGACTCTGCTCATTGGCGTCCGGGAGCTGGGTTATTGCCTGCCGTTGATCCTTTTCACGAATCGCAGCAGCAGCGGATGAGCGGGCTCAGCCATTTGCCCATGATTGAATCCATCCAGCTCATACAACTCGGTGTCAGGATGCCTGACAACCTGCATCATCCGCCAGAGATACGCGTTTTCTTCGTACCGACCAAGCATTTCCTGTTCGCGATCGCCCGTAATCAGCAGCAGCGGCGGCGCGTCGTTGCGAACATGAAACAGCGGCGCCAGGTCATCAATGACAGGTTGTTTGCCGTCGATGCCTCGTTCAGCTCGGACAGTGAAATGAGTTATCGTGTGCCCGCTGAAGGGAATCAGTCCCGCAATTTGATCAGCATCGATCTCGTGCGCGGCCAGCCAGCGTTTATCCAGGCCAACCATGCTCGTCAGGTAGCCCCCGGCAGAATGCCCGCTGACAAAAACATGTTTCGCCGAACCGCCATACTTCTCGATATTTTTGATCGTCCACGCCACCGACGCGGCAGCATCTTCGATGTACGCAGGCGCTTTGACTTTTGGATGCAATCGATAGTTGACCGCAACGATCGCAATCCCCTGCTCTTTGAGCTGTTTCGGAACCGAGCGGTTGCCAGCCTTCAATCCACCACCGTGAAACCAGACGATAGTCGAAAACTCTTTCACATCGGTCGGGTAGTAGACATCAAGCCGGCAGCGTTCCTTCATGTAGTCCGTCAGACCTTCGCCGGTCCGATAGAGAACGTCGGAAACGATTCGATATTTCCCGTCGGCAGACGTCTCACCACTCACCGATTGAGCGAACGACGACTGAGCCAACAACGAGATTAATAACCCCGGCAGCAACCAACTGATTCGATAATTCATAGCCATACTTCCCTGAGAGTGTTCAATTTTCCCGAACCATACGTCGTTCGCTCAGGTCGCCAGTCTCACAAAATTTCCGACCTCACACAGAAACGCGACGCCACAAAATTCAGGATTCAGAACATTGTGTTTTTGCACCTTTACAAGACTGATTATTTCGTTGTGGATTAACTACTTCGGAAACATTTCTATCGACGACTGACAGAATGTCAAAACAGATCGCAAACAGCGGGGCTTCGTCATTTTCCCCATCGCATTGCGAGGCAGTTCGTCGACCACCAGCAGCCAACTCGGAATTCTGTACTTCGAGAGCCGATCCTGACACCACTTGCCCAGGCTTTCCAGCGTCAGTTCCTGGCCAGACTCCAGCACCGCTGCCAGCGCGACCACTTCGCCCCCGGTGTCATCCGGAATCCCAACCACGGCGGCCTCACGAATTACCGGATGATGCAGACACGCCGCTTCAATCTCCAGCGCCGACAGCTTGTAGCCCCCGCTCTTAATAATATCGGCAGACTCCCGCCCCATTATGCGGTAGCAACCAGCCTCGCAAACGGCGACATCGCCAGTGCGGAACCATCCTTCATCGAAGGACTCTTCGGTAGTCTCAGGACGCTTCCAATACTCAAGAAACACACCGGGACCACGCACCTGAATTTCGCCCGGTTCGTCTTCGCCGTCAACATAGGCCAGCACCAGTCCCAGGAAAATCGCGATGGCAGATCAATGCAGTTGACCGCGAGTCAGGCGAGCAGAAGTCAGGTACGGGCTCCAGACCGTCGCGCCGACAAACACGAACGCGGTAATCAGAGAATTCTTCGCGAGAACTCCCAGGACGGCACCGATCAGCTCTGTCATGGTTCGTCCTTCGCCGACTTCGCCGAAAGATTCTCTGGCTTCGTCAACTCGACCTCCGACTGACCGATCCGACTGATAACCGGCACCAGAGCAAGACTGATCAACACAACAATCACACCAGCGACCAGAGCAATCGCCCCCCCACTTGACCGCAGCTAGAGCGTTCTGACTCGCCGCCATTGCTACGACGATCAGGATGTACATCGATCTTCAGAACAGACTGCCCTGCCTCGTTGGTGGCTTCATTCGTCCGGCACGTGGCAGCCAATCAACGATAAGAATCAGCAGCAGCATTGCGATGCCCACGCCGCCGATGTTCTTACCAACGCCGACCAGATAACCGAGAATCTGCCCCACAACGATGCCCATAATCAGACATCCGGACAACAAAGAGTTCCGTAGATCACCATCAATCAACCGTTCAACAACGCACGGAAGCGAGTACACTACAACCGGTACCCAAGCGTACCACTGGCTCATCCAGGTCTTTCGACAATCGACGCTGGCCGCAATACACGACCGGCAAAGCCGGTGGTACACACCAGTATGAGCAATCTATTTCCAACTGTTTTCAGCAAGCGGCTTGCCGTTCGTTGTCAGAATCTGGAAATGATGGAAGCCAGCGTTCATCCCCGAATACCGCCAGACAACTTTCTTGTCGCGGGTAACCTCGAAGAGTTTCACGTTTTCACCTTTGGCGTGGTAGCTCGTCACGACCGTGTTGCCATTTGGCAGTCGTTGAAGATGATGTCCCGCTGAGTGTTGAAAGTTGAAAATCCGGTGGCGG
>TARA_R110002072_G_scaffold302999_1_pt1 | contig 87174 bp, 68 predicted proteins | sample TARA_R110002072 | Tara Oceans TARA_R110002072 (sample SAMEA4397118) | marine metagenome | biome: Polar Biome; feature: [SRF] surface water layer (ENVO:00010504); material: water (ENVO:00002006), including particulate matter (ENVO:01000060) such as... | depth 5 m
CGCCACCGGATTTTCAACTTTCAACACTCAGCGGGACATCATCGAGGCCGGGTCACGCAGCGGGGACAGCTTTTGATGCAAATAAAATCGAGCGGAGAAATTGGCGGACTTCCGCATTCTCATGCGGAAGTCTGCAACGAAGCGTATTCAGCGCTGACATGACCCGACTTCAGACTGAATTCCGACCTCTATGGGTTGGGGGCGACGCCATCCGGGCGCTGACCGTCGTTCGCGATCACAATGTCCTGCGCTAATCGCGTGAACGAGTCGACATGCATCTTGTCGAGAATTGAGCGGCGGCGCGCTTCGACTGTGCGAATACCCATATCAAGTCTACGGGCAATTGTTTTACTCGGAGCACCGTCGATGACGAGGCCCATAACCGACTTCTCCTGCGCGGTGAGCTGATCCAGCCGAGCTTGAATGGCCCGCCTCTCCTCGAAACGCTCTTGAGACTCAGTCGCCTGCTGGATGGCAAACCGGATGGCATTCCAGAGGTCATTGCCCCGGTACGGTTTTTCGAGCAACGTGATGGCTCCGCGCTGCATCGCTTCAACGGTCACGGGCACGTCGGCATACGCAGTGATGACGATTGCTGGCAGGTGAAAGCCTCGTTCTCGCAGGGCATCGATCAATTCAACAGCATTTCGACCGGGCATCCGCAGGTCGGTGACGAGGCAGCCCGGCTCACCTGAATAGCGATCCAGAAACTCCTCAGCCGAGGCGAAAGTGTGCGCCTTCAGATTCATGGACCCAACCATTGCCTGGACAGACTCGCGTGAGCGGGAATCGTCGTCTACCACGAAAACAGCAGGTTCGGTCGTTGTCATTACTTAATCCTTACATCCAGCGGCAGAGTAAACTCGAAGGTCGTTCCTGCGTCCTCATTGTTTCTTGCCGTCAGCCTGCCACCATGTGCTTCCATGATTCGTTTGCTGATCGCCAGTCCAATGCCCGTGCCGTCTGGCTTACTGGTGACAAACGAATCAAAGAGTTGATCCCACTGGTCATTCTCAATCCCGCATCCGCTATCCGAAATGGCAACGACAATTGCGTCTGAATCCGTAGAGACATTTATCGAAATTTGGCGCATCGCCCGTTCAGTAGTCAACATTGCATCGATAGCATTCGTCATCAGATTGACCAGCACTTGACGAATCTGCACCGAATCTGCGGTAACCTGCGGCAAGCCGGCTGGGGGATTCCAGGCAACGGTCACCCCATTGCTCCGCAGTTCGAACGTCAACATCGACAAAGAGCTATCAATCAGGTCCGAAATGATGACGGCGTCATGTCTGGACGGACGACGCTTTGTGAAATCCCTCAACCCTCGAATGACAGAACCTGCCTGAAGAGCCATTTCGTTGATCTCGTTGATCATGTCAGCCAGCTTCAGGTCCTTCACATCAGTCGACTCACGCAACTTCTTCTCGCAAACTGTCGAATAATTAGCGATGGCGCTGAGCGGCTGATTTAGTTCGTGAGCGATTCCCGTTGCCATTTCGGCCATCGTGTTCAGCCTGTTGACGTGAGCCATTTCATCCTGCAGTCGTCGAATCTGGTCTTCGGTATCTCGACGCGACGTAATGTCTTCCAGCAACCCTTCGATCAGTGGCTCTCCGTCGTCTCTGCCAACTCTTCGCTCACTGATCGATACATACACCATTTGGCGGTCGTGACGAATTACTGGTACTTCCACCTCTTCAATCACGGCGCCGACGCAGGGCGTCTGTGCCATCGGAATAACTGACTGGACGAACGAGTCGGCAAGCTTCAGTCCAGCAAGTTCCAATCCGCTCGTCAGACCAAGTATCTGTGCCGCAGCGTCATTGGCATCGACGACCGTCCCGTCCAGTCGACGCCGGAAGACACCGACGCACAGATGGTCGAGCAACTCTGCCAACCGCAATTCAAGTCGCCGGGCACGGACATTGGTTCGGCTGTGTTTCAACGCAGAACGGACAGCCACTCGAAGACGCACCAGGTGGTGGACGTTCTTGATAATGTAATCGTCCAGCCCCGACTTCATGGCTTCGACGGCGATTTCCTCATTGCCGGTCGCCGTGAACATCAGCACGGGGCAGTCTGGTAAGCGTTCTTTGACAGCGTGGAAAACCTTCAGCCCGTCCGTCCAGCGAATCTGAAAGTCCGTAATGACCAGATCGAAAACGGGATTTTCCAGCGCAGCCGCAAACTCTGCATCGTTGGTTGCTTCGATGACCTCGACGGTCTCGAATTCCTGCTTCAGTTCGCGTCGGACCATGCCCCTGTCGTACGGGCTGTCGTCGACCAGCAGAATTCTTAATGTTTCACCCATCCGTGCGTGCTGTCCTTCGCTAATTGTCACCTGGCAGATCGGGCGACTCATTCAGGATAAGCCAGTAGGTATCGAGTTGACGGAACATATCAACCAGCGCGTCACCCTCAACTGGTTTGACGAGGTACGAATTGGCCCCCAGATCGTATGCCCGATTGACGTCCGGTGACCGGCTGGAAGATGTCAACACAACGATCGGCAGTCGCTTGAGGCCTTCCTGCTGTCGAGTCCATTCCAGAACTTCAAACCCGTCGCGTTTCGGCAGTTTCAGGTCGAGCAGTACCAGCACCGGCAACGGATGCGTATTCCGGTCTGAGTAATTTCCCTCACCCGACAGATACTCGATGGCCTGCTGACCATCAGTCACAAACTGCAGTGGATTGATGATCCGCGCCTTCTTCATCGACCGGGCAATCAGCCGCGCATCCGGCTGCAGGTCTTCGACGATCAGAATCGGTTTTTCGTGGGGATCAATCATGATGTTTTGTGCTTAATTGCTGACGGCAACTCGACCCAGAACCGACTACCTTCGCCGGGAGCCGATTCAACACCGAATCGACCGTTCATTGACTCAATCGCCCGGCGAACAATGGCCAGACCGATCCCCGTTCCAGGGTAAGTCTCAATACCATGCAGCCGTTCGAAGACTCGGAATATTTTAGCCTGGAATTCCGGATCAATCCCAATCCCGTTGTCTTCCACCCACAATCGGACACAACCGCCCTGATCTTGACTCCAGATTCTAACGTCAGGCGTCACGTCATCCTCGACGAATTTCGTTGCGTTGGAAACCAGGTTCGACATTACCTGCACCAGCGTGCTGCGATGACCGATCACTCGGCCGAGAGGGCGAGCCACTGTCAGTCGGGGATTTCTCAAATCAAGATCAGCCTTAACCTGTTTGAGCGATCTCTCCACAACGTCGTCAAGATCGACCGGGTCGATCGACATTTCGCCCTGCCCAACCTTGCTGTACTCCAGCAGGTCCTGGATCAATTCGTCCATCTGTCTGGCGGCCGATTCAATGAACTCGATGTATTCCCGACCGTCGTCATCCAGTTTCTCGTCATAATCCTCGCGCAGAGCCTTCGAGAATCCATACATGGCTCGCAATGGGGCCCGCAGGTCATGAGCCACTGAATGGGCATACGCTTCCAGATCATCGTTGGCCTGCCGCAGTTCAGTTGTCCGTTCTGACACTCGCTGTTCCAGTGCAACATTCAGAACCCGCAACTCCTCAGTCATTTCCCGCCGCTCGGTAACATCCCGCAGCACACCGATGAACCGTACCTTCCCGGCTGCCCCTTCGTGCTGACGGACCGCTCGTTCGTGACACCAGACGTACCGGCCGTCGGAGTGCTTCAGTCGAAACTCGACATCCAGAGGCTGCCCGGTTTTGAAGCTGTTTCCAACGGCTTCTGCGAGACCAGGAAGGTCGTCCGGATGGACGAGTTCGCGAGCAGACGCGCGGTTGCTTCCGATCGATTCCAGCGAGTAACCGAGAATCGATTCCACATCACCTGACCACGTGACGTCCTGAGTTTCCGCATCCCATTCGACCACGATCTCGCCGAGTGCCTCGACCAGAGCCGCATTTCTCGCGTGCAGCTTCTTCTGCTCCCGTTCAGCCAGCCTTTTCTCCGTCACGTCTCTCATCGCTGTGACTCGTCCCGGGCGTCCATTTCGCACAATGTTGCGGCCCAGAACTTCCACGTTGATACGAGTACCGTCCTTCCGCACACCGACGATCTCGTACAGCTCTTCGAAGCGGTCGCGAATGTGTTGTTGAGTGATCGCAGCCGACTCCGGTGCCGTAATGGCCTCAGGCGTCCGGCCCTGCAGCTCTTCAATGGTGAACCCGAACATGCTCTCGAATGCCCGATTAATTTCGACGATTTTTCCGTCGTCGAGTACGACGACACCATCGAATGCCGCTTCCGTGATCAGTCGATACTGTTCTTCGCTGTTGCGGTGGATTTGTTCGTCGCGAGCACGAGTCAGGAGCAGCGAAGCCAGATGCGTCGCTGTGCTCATTAGCTTCTGATAGTGCTCATCGGGTAACCCGGGAATGCGGCGGTACACCGCAAACGTGGCCAGCACTACGTCTTCAGTATCTTTTACCGGCATGGACCAGCAAGCTCGCATTCCCTCCGCGCGGGCCAGATCACTGTAATCTTTCCAGAGGGGAGATGCCTCGATGTCATCGACGAATACCGGCCGACCCCGCCAGGCGGCCGTTCCGCATGAGCCGGCGCTGGCTCCGATCTCACAGCCGTCAATCGCCTGATTGAAACCGGCACTCAGCCCAGGAGCCGCTCCATGAATCAGTCGAGTACCGGAGGCATCCATCAAGAGGATGGAAGCGGTAACCTCGTCAGCCTGGTCTTCGATGAACTGGACGAGACGGTGTAGCGCCTCACCAGTCTCGATTCCACGAGCGAAGTCTTCCAGCAGCTCGTATTCCCGTTCGATGAACCGTTCCGCCCGCCGCCGCTCGCTGACATCATTTAGAATCGCGCGCACTTCTGTGACGATTCCATCGTCGTCATGTCGGCACGAGCAGCGAAACTCGACATCGACACGAACCTGGTCACGATTCCACAGGACCGTTGCAAGTTGACCGATCTCCTCTCCCTGGAGGAGCTGGCCGAACAATTGCCGGCATCGATCAAGTTCATCCGGGAACACGAAATCGAAAACATTTCGGTCCGTCATGTCCTCTCTGGAGTAGCCGAGAGTGTGCAGCCAGGCCCGATTGAAAAAGACCAGACGTCCTTCCGGATTCACGCTGATGATCATGTCGGATGAATTCTCGAACAGATCGCGGAGCCGCTCCTCGCTCTGACGGATGATGTTCGCCATGCGCCGCGTTTCAGTCAGGTCGGAAATGGCCGATATGAAGCCCGTCAACCGTCCGTCCGCGTCTCGCTCGTAAGCCCACTCGACACTAACCTCGATCAACCGCCCATCAACCGTACGATTGCGGGTTTCGAACGTGGTCGGGAGCGGTTGCTGCTCAACCAGCTCGTGGTAATACGATTTCAGCGAGAGCCCTGCTTCTTCGGTTTCCTGAAAGTCAAAGATGAATCGTCCGATGAGTTCGTTTGCGGGGCATCCCTGTATCTGTGCCAGCATCGGATTGGCGAAGGTGATGCGGCCCTCCAGATCGCTGCGTTGAATACCTGTCGGGACCAGTTCCAGAAGTAAACGAGTTCGACGTTCTTCATCGACGAGTCTGGCCGTGCGATCTGTGATCGCCGTCGCCATCGCACGGAACGCCCGAGAAATCGACTGAATCTCCTTCGGCTGGTTTTCGGGCAGAAGAGTTTCAAAACGTCCTTCCCTCAGTTCATTCGCCGCGTGCACAACGAGCTGAAGCGGTCGTGTGATGTTTCGCCCGAACGTGATCGTCAGCAGCAACGACAACCCGACAAGAGCTGAACCGGTCAGTAACAATCGGTTGCGGGTTGACCTCGCGTCGACAGTCACAACATCGATCGGTGCAATGGCGATGATGCTCCAGTCGAGCCCCTCGTTCTTCCCGAACTGAACCAGGTCCGCATAGCCGGCGATAACCTCGTCCCCGACACTGTCGTGATAGATCAGACTTCCAACCTCGCTCTGATGCGAGAACCGCACAGCAAAGTCCGGCTCCGCCTGCAGGTCAGGAAACATGTCCAGGATTCCTACAGAATCATCCTGACTCGTCACCACCCGGCCGGCGTTGTCCACCAGATAAACCGACTTGTCGCCCAGCACGGAATCGTCGAATTCGGAGACGATGGCCTGCACGCGACGGAGCTGCAGTTCTAGAATCAGAACTTTGATGACTGTCGTGTTGGCATCGTCAGTCACTGGAGTCAGCAGAAGAATGGATGCCCCATCGTCAGCTATCACCGCTTCCGAGACAAAAACGTCTCCCTGCTGAGCGGTCAGCGTCTTTTCGAACAATTGCTCGACGTTATCATCGCGTGACCAGGCCGACTGCCAGTGTTCACCTGACGCGACCTGCCGCATTCCACCACACGCCAGAACGCGTCCATCCAGGTGGGTCACGGTCACATTATCGATCGCGTCGTCCGCCGCAGCGACTTCCTCCACATACTGCTGAATTGCTTCCGCGTCGTCGCCTTCCAGGACATCGGCCTGAGACACAACCCGCACATTGGAAACCCGCTGTGCCACGAAGCGATTGATGTCCCGAGCGACCAGAACACATTGCCGCTCCAGACTTCCTGACACCGCATCAACCAGCGAGCGATACGACAACTCAGAAGCAAGGGACACATAAATCAGCAGCGGAACCAGAGTGACAATCAACACCAGAACCACCAGACGCCAAACGATTGAATGACTCGTCTGCGGTCGCATTTCATTGCCGTTCCCCGAAACCCGAGGACTGTCTACATCTGAGGTTTCCAGTTTCTCACCCTCACTCGTTTATCTGTCAATCACACACATCGGAAAACACGGAAACTATCGGACGCAATTCTGGCAGAATCGCCATTCTCACGGCAGCGTAGCCAAACAAGGTTAAGATCCATGCGATCAGCCCTGGCTCATTGAACGTCACACGACATTGACGAAGCGAGCAAATATGCAGAGTTAGTTCACGAGTGGCCAGATTGAGCGAATTCTCCGACGGGTCAAGATACTCAGCAGATTCCAACGTGATAGTTCGGAGAGTTCACTCAAACATTCAGCACGGCTGGGCCGATGCGTCAAAGCTAAATCCGAGGTCCGGGAAGTAAGGGATTCTCATCCGATATGCCACGACTCTGACCGGTGCTCTGTCACGGGAATACTGCAGCCACGTCACTCTCGTTTTTCTGTTCGAGAATGTCCCGGGCGATGGTAAACATCCGACGTCTGATTCGCCAAGGGCGACGCATTCTTCTGTGGCATTCGCCCCTTGTATCCGCAACAGCCAGACCAGCTTAATTTTGGCCAGAAACGGGGCATGATGAAGTAGTGGAGCTGCGTAGCTCTCAGGAACGCCTTTCGAGGGTGTTCTGCGGTCTCATCACAATCAATGGCCATGCTCCCAGGAGGAATGTCTTGTCACACATCGTGGAAATCAAAACGGAGGTGAAGGAACGGTTCGGTTAGTGTCTTGAGCACTATAGTGCTGGAGGTACCCAGCATGTCGAACCGACTTTCGATGTCGAAGATTCATTCCATTGAGACACTTCATCAGTCCGGCCATTCCAATCGTAAGATCGCACGTTTACTGAACGTGGATCGCGGGAGCCAGGTCGTTTTCGTACGGATTCTTCCCATATTCCCGATGCGAAAGTGTCTGCTGTTGAACGCGGCACTGATGCCTTGCTGAGGCAGATCGCCGCCGTCGGGCCACACACCAAAGCCTGGAGCGAGTCGGTCATTCAGACACGCGGTGTGCAGGGCGTAAGAGTGCTGGCTGGACTGAAAGCTCTGGCCGGCAAGCACACGTCCGATGGTCTGGAGCAGGCCTGCGAAACTGCTCTGCCCTACGGAGCCTGTCGCCTGAAGAGCATCCGCAATCTGCTCAATCGACCGGCTTCACAGAAACAGCAACCTCTGCCCTTCATTGAAGAGCCCCCCATCATCCGCCCGCTGTCGGATTACTCCGTTGAATCCCTGAACGCCTTTCGAAAGGAACGAAACCATGAACGCGACTTTCTCATTGTGTACCGATTTGCTGCGACCGATCCGGTAACTTTGTTTCGCACGAGCGGCAGCTCGAACAAAGTGCCGACGGCACCGTGAACAACTGAAAGAACTACGGCTGAGTGGGCTTTCGCAGTCGCTGGAAGTACGACTGCACGAAGCGAAGTCTTCGAAACTCGACCATGCCGAATTCCTCGAAATGATCCTGGCTGACGAACTCGTCGTCCGTCGGGATCGGCAGATTGAACGCCGCACAAAGACGGCAGCGTTTCGCGATCAGAAGTCGGCTTTGAATTCAACCCGTCAGTAAAGCGAAAACAGATTTACGACCTGGCCGCTGGCGACTTCGTCCGTAAACACCACGACGCCATTCTGGTCGGACCTCCCGGCATCGGAAAAAGTCACATCGTCCAAAGTATCGGACGACAACTGATTCGCGATGGCTTCACCGTCTACTGCCGCAGCATCTTCGATTGCGTCCGAGACTTTCTCCACGACGAAGCCTTCGAAGGACACGACCGGATTCCCAACCGCTATCTAAAACCAGACCTGGTGATCCTCGACGACATGGGCATGAAGCAACTGCCCCAAAAGAGCGGCGAGCTCCTCTTCGAAATCATCATGCGTCGCCACGAACTCCGCAGCACCATGATGACCAGCAACCGACCGCTGGAAGACTGGGCAAACCGGCGCCGCCCGCAGGGTGGTCCGGAGACGTCCCGGCCGCAACGGCCATTCTAGATCGCTTCCTGCAGAATGCCGAACTCATCCAGATCACCGGCCGCAGTTACAGACTCCGAGACCGACAGGCCGACAGAGAAAGCAGGCCCGCCGAGTCTTCTGAGACAACTCCAGCCGAACCAGCAAACGGCTCATCCAAAACCGGCCAAACCCGCAAACCGGGTCGCAGCACCAAAGCCACGAAGAACACCAGTAAATTACCCACAAACCTCAACAACACTGGCCGATTCTAACCCGCAAAAACGTGGCCGGTTTTAACCCGCAAACTGACACATCGGACCATCCACAGTCAGTGGGGCGATGAATCCTGTGGAGCGTAACGCACCGACAAATGTCGTTGTCTCCCAACGGCCAAACGGTGCGTCTTCGACCACGCGCGTGCCACGTTGTGAGCGACCGTAGACGCGAGTCATATTCGTTTTGGCCCACGTTTCGTCGATAAGAACAACGTGATCTGGATCGAGATCCTGCTGGTTTTGCTTCCATTGCAAACGCTTCGAGGCCACATCTTCACATTCCTGTTCCGTGGCAATCAGCGTCTTTTTCGCGTCAGCCCCAACGCTCGGCAGGCCTCGCTGAATGTCCGCTGAGACAACTTTGTCTCATGTTCAGATTCCAGCTTCGCCTGAGTTCGTGCAGATAAATGTCAGGCTGTTCGGAAACGCTCTGGCGTAACCAGCCGCTCCACTTCTGGCACAATGCACGGAGGTCACGAGTTGCCTTCGAAGCCGTCTTGCCCAGCTCACGACGGTCCTGCTTGATCCGCCTGACCCACGATTCAGAAACATGAAACCGAGTCGCCACTTCACGCCGAAACTCTTTCGAATAAATCACAGGCACATCCTTGCTGATGCCCGCCTCATTCAAACTGCCTCAATGACGTTATTCTTATTGACGCGACACTCTAAAATATCCCCAAGTGATCGCGAGCTTCATCGGTCATGCGTTCTGGTGACCAGGGTGGAGTCATCACCAGCTTGATCTCGGCTTCTTCGACGAGATGCAGACGTTCCAGGGCCATCTTTGCCTGCTGCACAATCTGCGGGCCAGCCGGACAGGCCGGGCTCGTCAAAGTCATATCGATGTAAGCGTTTTTGCCATCGTGATTGACCGTGTAGACCAATCCGAGATCGACGATATTGATCATCAGCTCCGGGTCAATCACCGTTCGTAAGGCATCGATCATTTTCTCGTCGATCGATTTGTTTTCGTCGTCTTCGGAAGAAACTTCGATAGCTTCCAGCGGGGCAGCTTCGCCATCAGTCGGAATCGTCCGGGGAGCCGATGGAGTGGCCATGACTGTATTCGCAGGCGTCGGATGATTGCAGCTGGAAACCTCACTGGATGACGGTCTCAGAAAGATCGAACCGTCCTCGATCTTGATATCGTAAATCTGAATGCCTTCAGTGGCTGGCATGCAGGTCGGCTTTCCGGTCTTCAGATCGAAACTCGCCCCGTGCCGATCACAGGTGATCGCTCCGTTTTCAATCGGACCATCGGTCAGCGGTTGACCATCGTGACTGCAAACATCTTCGACTGCCGCGTAGCAACCATCGTCCTGCTGAACCAGCAGCACCGGGATGTCATCCACGAAAACGGAAAGTCGTTTTCCGGGTTCGAGCTCGTCAACTGACGCAACCTTTTCGTAGTCCGACATGATTCCTATCCGCTCTTAAAATCGTTGTTACCTGGACGTGAGCCATTAACGAATGGCTGAGACGAACCCCACTCGAACGTACTGCCGGGACGTGTCCCAGCCTACTCAGAAGCTTTTCCACCTCGTTGGTGTCGCAACTATTCGCCGATGCCGAGTTTTCGTTCGACGGCCTTGTCGAGTGTCTCGCGTACCAGTTCGACAGGAATCCGATCGGTCACGATCTGGAAGAATCCCTGCACAATCATGTGCATCGCTTCGTATTCGGTCAGGCCACGACACATCGCATAGAAAACCTGTTCGACATCGACGCGTCCGGCGGTTGCGCCGTGAGTACATCGCACGTCGTCGGCTTCGATCTCCAAGCCGGGAATCGCATCGCAACGAGCCGTCGAGGACAGCAGCAACGAATCGTTCCGCTGATAGCCGTCTGTCTGCTGGGCCTCTTTGTCAACTTTAATCATTCCTCGCCAGACACAGCGTGCCTTATCACGAAGAACATCTTTGTAGAGCAGGTCAGAACGAGTATCCGGAGCGTGATGCGTCTGCTGCGTGTAGTAGCTGATCAGCTGTTTGTCAGTTGCGAAAGTCACGCCGTTGACCTGACCTTCAGCTCCGCGACCGTCGAGATGGACGTCCTGATGAATGTGAGCCAGTTTGGATCCCAGCCCGCCGACCGTCCATTGCAGCGAACCGTTGCTCTCGACCCGGCCAGACTGATGGGCGAAGTGCCAGGTTTTGGGATTCCAGTTCTGAAGCTGAACATAACGCAGCCGCGCTTCCTTGCCGAGCAACAGCTCAACGGCTCCAACGTGCAGCCCTGCAGCGTCTTCGGTCGCTGACGATGTCTCTTCGAGCAGCGTCGCTTCGGCATTGTCTTCCAGAATGACGAGCGTGTGACCGAAGTCCGCCGCTCCGTCCTGTGCCAGTCCGATCAGACTGTAAAGTGGCTGATCGATGGTCACACCGCGAGGAACATAAAGTACAGTCCCCCCGGTCCAGAACGCCGCATGCCATGCCGAAAACCTGTCCGTACCGGCCTCGACGGCTCGTGTCGCAAAATGTGGTCGCAGCGTTTCACCGTGCTCTCGCAGCAGTGTTGCCAGATCACCGAACAGAATCCCGCGTGCTTTCAGATCCTCGGAGACCGTCTGGCTGACACAGTGCCCATCAACATGAACAACCGAACCGGCAAACGCGGCCCGATTCTGCATCAACGTTCCGACGTCGCTCGCTTCAGTCGTCGTCCCTTGCAACTGAAACTTGCCAGGACGAAACGCTCGCAGGTCAACACGTTTCCATTCTTCCTGATCCAGCGGCTCGGCCAGTTTTGCCTGGTAGATTTCGAAAGCGTCCCGACGAGCCTGCGTGACCCATTCGGGTTCATCGCGGGTCTGTAGAAACTCCTGGAAGACTTCCGGAGAAAATCCGGCAGCAAGAGACGACTCTGTTATCGATGCAGTGCTCATATCAGTGATTGCAATCTCGAAAAGGCGAAGTTGCAGCGACGGGATTCCGATCCACACACCAGAGCGGATCAGCCGACGCTGCCTTCCATCTGCAGTTCGATCAGTTTGTTCATTTCGACGGCGTACTCCATCGGCAGCTCTTTGACGAGCGGTTCGATGAAGCCGGTTACGATCATCGCTGACGCTTCGGTTTCCGTCAGGCCACGACTCATCAGGTAGAAGAGCTGCTCTTCGGCGATCTTCGACACACTGGCTTCGTGCTCGATGGTGACATCGTCTTCTTCAACCTCGATGTACGGATATGTGTCGCTGCGGCTTTCCGGATCGAGAATCAACGCGTCACAGATGACATTGGTTTTGCAGTTAGTCGCCCCTTTGACGACTTTCGCCAGTCCGCGGTAACTCGAACGTCCGCCGCCCTTGGAAATACTCTTCGAGATCACGCGGCTCGACGTGTTGGGAGCACAGTGAACCATCTTGGCTCCTGCATCCTGATGCTGTCCCTTGTTCGCGAAAGCGATCGACAATGTTTCGCCGCGAGCCCCCGGTTCCATCAGATAAATGGCCGGGTACTTCATCGTGATCTTCGAGCCGAGGTTTCCATCGACCCACTCCATCAGCGAGTCGCCGTACGCCATCGCTCGTTTGGTCACAAGGTTGTAGACGTTGTTGGCCCAGTTCTGAATCGTCGTGTAGCGGAATCGTCCACCACGTTTGACGACGATTTCCACGACGGCCGAGTGAAGACTTTCAGCACTCCAGGTCGGAGCAGTACAGCCTTCGACATAGTGCGCCGATGCACCTTCGTCGACGATAATCAGAGTTCGCTCGAACTGACCCATGTTTTCCGAGTTGATCCGGAAATAAGCCTGCAAAGGAAACTCAATATGCACTCCAGGCGGCACATAGATGAAGGAGCCACCTGACCAGACTGCCGAGTTCAATGCCGCGAATTTGTTATCTGCCGACGGGATAATCGTCCCAAAATACTCGCGGAAAATTTCCGGATGCTCGCGGAGTGCAGAGTCGGTATCAGTGAACAGGACGCCCTGTTTGGCGAGGTCTTCCTGGAGGCTTCCGTAGACGACTTCTGATTCGTACTGAGCCTTCACACCAGCCAGGTACTGCTTTTCCGCTTCCGGGATCCCGAGGCGGTCGTAGGTATTGCGGATTTCTTCCGGAACATCATCCCAACTCTTCTCCTGCCGATCAGAAGCCTTCATGTAGTAAAAAATGTTCTGAAAATCGATCTGATCCAGATCGCCCCCCCACTGCGGCATCGGTCGAGCGAAGAAAATGTCCAGCGCCTTCAGACGGAAGTCCAGCATCCATTGCGGCTCGTTCTTCATCGCCGAAATCTGGCGGACAATATCGTGGTCAAGGCCCTTCCGGCTTTTGAACGTGTAGTTGTCCGTCGAATCGTGGAACCCGTACTGGTAATCACCAATCGACGGTTCAGCTTTTGATGGAGTGTCTGTCGACATTATCTGTCTCCTTTTAGGAGCGTGCGATCAGGTTCGGCCTGACCCGCTTTTAATTGACCGCGATTTTCAAAACCGACGGGGTGGTTTGACGACGTTAGACGCCAGCAAGCGACTCTTGCTGTTCAGATGACTGTTCCGCCGCTTCTTCCGGATGTCTCTCCCGAATCGTCGCATAGCCGTTGGCGTGAAGTTCCGCCGCCAGGCTGGCATCACCGGTTTCCACGATCTTGCCAGCCAGCATGACGTGCGTGAACTGAGGTTTGTTGAATTCAAGCAGCCGTTCATGGTGAGTAATAATCAGCACGCCCATTTCCGGACCAGAAAGGCGATTGACGCCTTCGCTGACGACCTTAACCGCGTCACTGTCGAGGCCGCTGTCTGTTTCGTCGAGGATCGCAAACTTCGGCTGCAGCATGGCCATTTGCAGAATTTCCATCCGTTTCTTCTCACCGCCGGAGAATCCGTCGTTGAGGTATCGGCGGGCGAATTCCGTATCCATGCCGAGCTCTTCCATGCGTGTCTTGAGTTCCTTACGGAAGTCACGCATCGGCATCAGGTTTTCCCCTTCCTTCCGTTCCGGATCCCGACGGTTGGTCACGGCGTGACGCAGAAAATCGGCGACTCGAACACCAGGAATCGTCACCGGATACTGAAACGCGAGGAACATTCCCAGACGTGCTCGTTCGTTGGCATCAAGCTCCGTGACGTTCGTCCCGTCAATCTCGATCGAACCGCCGGTGATCTCGTATTTTGGGTGCCCGGCCAGAGCATAAGCCAGCGTGCTTTTGCCCGAACCGTTCGGCCCCATCAGAGCATGAATCTCGCCCGCTTTGATCTCCAGGTTGACGCCCTTGAGGATGGGCTTGTCTTCAACCGAGACTTGCAGATCAGTAATCGTAAGTGTCGCCATGCCGTGTCACTGCCTGTTTTCTCTGGAACCTGATCGAACTCTGCAGAAACCGTCGCGACAATTGCGGGGCCTCAGCGCCAAATTCAAATCCGCGTCCCGGTACAAGAAGTTCGGCGTCCGTCTTCCGTGACAAGTCGCCGCAAGGTGGGAAAGTCTTCTGGTAGTCGGTCGTTCCGGGCTTCAAGTTGTCTCAACGGTCTTCCTGAAAGTTGAGTCGAAGTCCCGTCTTTACTTTTAAATCTAAATCAGCTTCCACATTGAAACCTGTTCGACGTTGAAACTTAACTTAGACATCGAGTGCTGCCGGTACTTCAGGAATAGCAACCACGCCCTGCTGCAACGGGACGGGCACCGTCGTTGCCACACCTTTGCCCAGCTTGCGAGCTTTGATCTTGTCCTGAATTCTCATGATGCCCTCCAGGAGTGCTTCCGGTCGTGGAGGACACCCTGGAACATAAACGTCGACGGGCACGACCAGGTCGACCCCCTTCACGACGTGATAACCATGTTTAAAGTAAGGGCCCCCACCGACGGTGCAGGCTCCCATCGCGATGACATATTTCGGGTCAGGCATCTGTTCGTAGAGCCGGCGAACCCGGCTGGCCATTTTGAAAGTCACCGTACCGGCAACAATCATCAGGTCTGCCTGACGTGGGCTGGCTCGAAACGCCCCGGCACCGAATCGGTCCAGGTCGTAACGGCTGGCACCGGTCGCCATCATCTCAATCGCACAGCACGCCAGACCGAAAGTCATCGGCCAGACGCTGGACTCCTTCGCCCAGTTCATGCCCTGTTCAAGAGTCGACAGCACAACGTTTTCTTCGAATCGTCCTTCAATCCACGTCATGTCTTCTCGCCTGTCCCTGAGTTTCCTTGAACATTCAGTTGGGTCTCGGTCCTGCAAACCAGCATCCTGCGACCGCTCAACCGTTGTCGAAACCGATGTTCTTTCTCTTGTTACCAGAAGCCTGCCCCACCAGCAGGCAGTCACGGGCGGAAACGATAACGCCCGCAACGAGCCTTTCAACCGCTATGGCAGTCTGGATTTAACTCATTCCCTGTCTTGAAAATACGTTCTCAGAATTCTCTGCCTGGTGATGACGACCAGGCTGGACTCAACGTCAAGTGCCAGATTCGCCGCGTGCCAACTCTTTGACGTGAAACTCGCAGCTCGAGTGACCGTCAAGACAACACTGAGTCAGCGACACGTCCGCATTAAGAATTCGGCTGTAGACGTCTGCTTCCATTTCGCAGATAGAGGGGTCAATCGATGCTAAATCCTGATACGGACAACTGTTTTCTCTCAGGACCGGCAACTCTCCGTCGCCGATTTCAACGTCATAGCCGTTACTCGCCAGCTCCCGCTGAAGCTGAACCATCCGGTCTCGAATCGGACCTTCCTGCGAAACCCGACCGTAACGGCGTACAAACTCGTCCTGAACATTACACAGAACTGCACTTCTGGCCGCTTCGTCTTCGATCCGATGGATCGCCCGCCATAAAATCAAAGCCAGATCGCGATAGTTCTCCCCGAGATGTCGCAGCCCTTCATCACTGACTCGAAAGACGTGATGAGGTCGACCACGGCCAGCTCGAACGACTTCGTGAATCACCAGCCCCTGAGCTTCCAGCCGCCCCAGCCGCTGTCGAACTGCCGTCGCCGTGACTCCGGCAGCTTCGCAGATCTCCTGAATCGTCCCTCCACACATACGGTGAAGTTGTTCAAGAAAGTTCTGATCATTTGGGTCGATCGCGACTCGCATGCGAACATTTCCGAAAACAAGACAGGAGTTGAAAACCGGGAAACCTCTGATCCAGGACAGATAGTAGGAGCCGTCGACATTATTCACAACCAAAACTGATTAAATTGCGAAAAATAAGAATCGTCCAGCATACACGACGAGAAAGAGAGTCACCAATTTCGCAGAACAAGCACGGACGGCTTCAGGAAATATGCACCAAATCCACGTGAATCAGTGCCTAATTAATGCCCGATTTACCTGAACATTGAGCAGTCTCTGTGTCAGAGATTTCGCGACTTTCCTCATTCCAACCTTTCCCGAAAATTATCGCGCCGGACAGCATATTCATCCCTGAGTTGGCTCGCTCGTAGTAATGAAGAGCGCTTTTTTCTCACCAGGCAGCGTGAAATCGAAACCGCAACTGCGAAAGAAGACTTCCGACGAGGTGATCGCCATGACTTCCAGAATGTCGCGTTTTCGGGCGCGATCGACGCACTGTTCGACCAGAGCCCGACCAACCCCTTTCCCCTGAAACTCGGGAGCGACAGCGAGGCTACGGACTTCCGCCAGTTTCCGCGAGTAGATCTCCAGAGCTGCGAAGCCGATCAGTCGCTCGTTAATTTCGGCAACGAAGCCGTTGTAGACAAGTTCTTCAAGTTCTTCCGTCGTGCGAGGCAGCAACTTGCCTTCGTCCACGAACGGCTGAATGAAATCAGCCAGACCGGCCAGGTCTTCGCGTTTAACCGGGCGGACTTCAACTGACGCAGGCAACGGAATTTCAGACATGGGTCAAAACACCAAAGTCTTTTCACGGAACTGACAACATCGCCGGAAGTCGATGGCTCGCTGGCCGACCGACCCGCTGACAGCCATCATACCGAGCCACATTCTGTGTGCTATCCCCGTGGGTCGATAATGACAAACTCCCGACCGCCAGCCCTTCCGCAACCGGCAACTTTTCCCGCATCGGCAGATTCCACCTTCGATTTCATCGTGATCGGAAGCGGTTTCGCCGGCAGCCTGATCGCGACGATCCTCCAGACGCAGGGCCGACGAGTCGCGATTGTCGACCGTTCCAGCCACCCAAGATTCGCCATCGGAGAATCGTCGACTCCCGCCGCGAGTCTGATTCTGTCGAGCCTCGCCGACCAGTACGATCTTTCCTGGCTGAAGCCTTTCGCGAAGTACGGCGTCTGGAAATCTGCCTACCCCGAAATCACGACCGGCCGCAAACGAGGCTTCAGCTACTTTCACCATGAAGCCGGCATACCGTTTCAACCAAAACCAAACCACTCCAACGAACTACTTGCTGCCGCCAGTTCGAGCGACCAGCTTTCTGATACTCAGTGGCTGCGTTCCGACGTCGACGACTTTTTCTTTAAGAAAGCCTGCGAGTCCGGCGTCGCTCCGTTCGAGAATTCAGAAATCGGCACGTTGCACCGCCGCGAAAACGGCTGGCTCGTTGACCTTATTAAGTCGCCTCAACATCCAGGATCTGCCCCTCGAACTCTGGCTGCAGATTTTTTGATCGACGCCAGCGGGTCTGGACAGGTCCTCGGGCAGCACCTCGACATCGAAGATCAAGCCGACCGACTGGATACGAACTCGCACGCGATCTTCGCTCACGTCACCGGTCTGCCCGAATGGCACGACACCCTTGAGCAGGCCGCTCCGGGTTCAACGACCGATCACCCCTTTCATTGCGACCACGCCGCGCAGCACCACATTCTCGACGAAGGCTGGATGTGGTGGCTGCGTTTCGATTCGAACGTCACCAGCGTCGGCGTTGTTATGGACGATCGAGCGAATGAATCACCAGCATCAAAAACTGCCGAGGCCGAGTTTCGCGAGATCATCAGCCGGTACCCGAAGCTGAAAACAGTCTTCGCAACGGCCAGCTTCTCGAATGCTTCCTGGATGCCGATCCGCACGAAGCGACTGCAACGACTCGCCGGACAGATCACGGGAATCAACTGGGCGATGCTGCCGCACACCGCTGGCTTCATCGACCCGCTGCACAGTACGGGAATCGCTCAATCGCTTTCAGGAGTTGAACGACTTGCTGAAGTCCTGCTCGCTCAAAAACGACAGCCAACTGACAATTCTGCCGATCATTCGCTTTTGCGTTTCCGCTCGCTGGGGCATTACGGATCGATCGTGCGGGACGAGCTGACGTTGATCGACCAGCTGGTCGCCGGCTGCTACGACGCCATTGCCCAAGGCAGCTTCAGAAAATTTGCCGCTTTCACCATGTGCTACTTCGCCGCCGCGACGACCTGGGAACGACGCCGTCTGAGCGACAAAGGCCATCCGGTCCCCGAGATTGCCAGTAGCCCGACTGTCCACCGCCCTGCCCTGCTCTGTGCGGATGTCGCGGAGTTTCGAGCCGCCGTCTACAACCTGCGCGGTCAAATGCCGGACGAGACGGACGAGTCTTTTGAAACGCTCTGCAAAGAAACTCTCGCCCCCTTCAATCATGTCGGCCTGTTTGAACCGCATATCCCCAATATGTACGGTGCAACCGCGCTACCGGAAGACGGGGAACATCGACCAGCCAACACCGAACGCCCAACATCGAAGTAAAGAATCGTTCGATGTTCACTTTTACTTTCCACGGAGCATCCTCATGAGCGTACTCGACCGATTTCGACTCGATGGCAAACGACTCTTCATCACCGGCGGCAGCCGAGGTCTCGGCCGCGAGATGGCGCTCGCCATCGCGGACGTCGGTGCCGACTGCATTCTCGTTGGTCGAGACGAAGAAAGCCTCAACAAAACCGCCGACGACATTCGAGCGTTCGGCCGTGAAGTCGTCGCCCTTGTCGGTGACATCGGAAACCCGACTGACTGCGAGCGCGTCTGCAACGAAGTCATCGCCAATCACGGCCCGATCGATATTCTCATCAACAACGTCGGTGGCCGCCGCAAAGACATCCCGACGACGGACATGGCACTCGAGACCTGGCAGGAACTTCTGGACCTCAACCTGACCAGCGTCTTCATCTGCACGAAGCTGATCGGCAAGTCGATGATCGACCGAGGCAAGGGTGGGCGCATCATCAACATTTCATCGATCAACAGCATGGTCGCGACGAAGGGAATCGGTGGCCGCAGCTACGAAACATCGAAGGCGGCGATCAACCAGTTCACCAAAGCCTGCGCTGTCGACTGGGCCGAGCACGGTATCACGGTCAACGCGATCTGCCCCGGCGGATTCATGACCGAGCCCAACATTCGATGGTCGAAAGAAAACCCGGAACTCATCAAACGTTTCCGCTCACAAATCCCGATGGGCGACCACGGCCAACCCGAAGACCTCGGCCCGCTGGCGGTCTACCTGGCCAGCGATGCCGCCCGTTACGTCACCGGAGCCACGATGGTCATCGACGGTGGCTACACGCTGGTCTGACCGGCAACATCGACATCGAATTTTTGATAGCCGGCCTTCCGTCGGATTGAACGCTGCGCAGAATGCGACCGTCGAACAGACTCAAGCACTGAACAAGTTCTGAGCCTCAGTAGCTACCGGAGACAGATTGCAGCTCTTCCTAAGAAGCCAAAGAGTAACCCGGAACTGCTCACTCAGACGTTTCAAACGGTCGGAAGGATGACTCCGGCGTGCCAGTATTGCTTCAGCTCTTTGACCAGGAACAGAAATTTCTTCAAATCGACGGGCTTGTTCATGTAGCCTTCGACGCTGAGTTGCTCGCTCTCCTGAAAGTCTTCGTACGATGACTGAGAACCGGTGAGCACGACGACAGGAATTTCTTTCAGTTCGTCGTTGGCTTTGATATCGGCCAGAATTTCCCGCCCGTCTATTCCTGGCAGGCCAAGATCCAGCAGAATCAGGTCGGGCCGTGGGGCTCGGCTGAATCTCTTACGCTGGTAGATAAAGTCCAGCGCGTCGTTTCCGTCGGTCAGCCAGGTCATGCGATGCTGAACTTTGCCTTTACGAAGAGCGCCGATCGTGATGCGGGCTGAGACGAGACTGTCCTCAACCAGAAGCACTTCCATCGGCCTCCCGACTGCTTCCAGAACTGACATTTCCGAATCCTTTTAACTGGAAACTGGAGCGCTTACTCGGGCAAGGCTGTTGTCTCGCCCGGTGTTGTTTCTGCTGGTGCTGCCGAGCCGTCAATCTGCTCTTTCAACGTCGGGTACGCCCAATTCACGATTCCGTAGTAGATCCCGAAAATCACAGCGGCAATCACGGCCAGGTAGATGATCAGCCCGAATCCTCCGAGTACGTTCTCAGTGATCCCTTTGAACCATCGCCAGCGATTGTGCCGCTTCTGTTCTTTTTCCAGCTTCGCGTACTGCTCCTTCAGGTTGTCGCCACGAACGTCCTGCTGAGTCTTCGCCAGCCGCTTCTTCATCAGATCCTGAAACTCGTCATGCGCCGCGAGTGGCATGAAGCCACCAGGAGTGCCCTTCTTTTGTGCCTGAGCCTTCACGTCAAGCACCTCGGCCAGAATTCCCTGTTGAACCTGCCGTGTGTTCATTTCTTTGACCTGCGACTCGCCTTTTGCATTCACGTAGCGAACGTACCAGATGGTTGTATCTTTCGCCGCCGCTGCTGCTGCGCGTTGAGTCGCATCTTCGGCGGATGTTCGAAACTGAGGAAGCGAGACGCCGCTTGTTGATCCACTATCAGAACCGACGGTCGAACGTTGTCGGCCTCGAGATGAGCGTGTCGCTGTGGAGCTGCCGGTGTCGCCGATGAAACTTAAGATTTCGCTCTCAAGTCCGAGCTGATCGAGGTCGTTGATGATTTCTGCACAACTCGAGTATCGATGCTTCGGCTCTTTCTGAATCATCCTGTCGATCATCAGACTGAGCTTCTCAGGAATTTTCGAATTCAAACTCCTTGCAGCGGGATACTGTCCTTTTTCCTTGGCGACGATCAGCTTCAGAACCGAGTCACCTTCGAAAGGTAGCTTTCCCGTCAGGAAGTAGTAGAAGGTGCATCCGAGCGCGTAAATGTCGGTGCGGTGGTCGACATTTTTGGCGTCGCGAGCCTGTTCGGGCGGCATGTACAGCGGCGTTCCCAGACCGGTCCCGCTTTGCGTCATCGACATGTCTTCGTCGTCGAGAGCCTTGGCCAGCCCGAAGTCCGCAACTTTAACCACACCCTTTTTCGTGACGAGAATGTTGTCCGGCTTGATGTCTCGATGGACGAGATTCAACTCGTGAGCGTGGTTCAGCGCATCGGCACAGGAGAGAATTACGTTAATGGCATCGCCGACTTCGAGTGTGCCAATCTGGTCGACCCAGTCCTGCATGCTCTGGCCATCGATGTATTCGATGCCGACGTAATGAAGTCCCTTGTCCGAGTCGGCGGCGTAGACCTTGACGGCATTGGGATGGTCGATCTTTGCCATCGAGCGTGCTTCACGCACGAATCGCTCGACGAATCCAGGCTTTTTCGCCATCTCCTTCGACAGAATCTTCAGAGCAACCTGTCGGTCAAGGCTGACCTGTTTCGCGAGGTAGACTTCGCCCATCCCCCCCTGGCCGAGCTTCTTCAGCAGCTTGAAGTCGCCAAGCTGGACCGTCTTTTTCTTCTTAGCCGGCCTGGCAGCATCTTTTGAAGGCGATCGTTTTTTAGTGCCGTCGGTTGTTGCGACGGGCTTGTCAGTTGGCTGGTCTGGCACAACGGTTTCGCCAGGATCGGGTTTGTTTTTTTGAGGTTTATCCGACATCTCAGACACAGGCCCTGGGGTGATGCGAAAGCCGAGTGGAATCCGACGGCCTTTCCATCGATCTTCGAATGAGCCAACCCAGGGGTTATGCCCAAATCAGTAATGGACAGCCGACACAAACGCCGAATAATGCCCCGAACACTTCAGAAACCGCTGAGACCGTTCGAGTTACGTGGACGAGCATTATGAAATGCCACGAACAATGAAGCAATCATGTTTGGCTTCATATCCGCTGAAGGCACCGATTGCACCGAAGTCAACTGACGAAGTGAACTGACCCGTCCAAACCGGTTTTTGTTACCCGTCTGAAAGCCGAAAAGCCGGCAACCGATGCCGGCTGGCCTGTGAAGCCAATATGAAGCAATCCAGCTCGAGCTGCTCATCCATCGGATCCGGGTGTCCGGGATCCACCACAAACCGGCTCATCACCGTTCGGCCGGAAGACAAAACGCCAGTGATTCGGCAGCGCCGTGAAGGCGTTGCGAAACGAATTTCCACGATGTTGCATTGTCCGCCCCGAGCAACGCTGAGACGACGTCACCACCTTCACGCCCGCGCGAAGCATGACAACGTTAAGCGTCTGGGATTCTGACCACTCGAAACGTCTCCTCAAAATGCCCCAAATCCAGAGCACTTTCAGAATTCATTTTCAGTGTTCTGCAGGAAGTCCCTCAGGAAACAATGGCTGTTCCGTGTGCCGGTTCCTGCTCAGAAACCATAAAGATGGTCTAAAACGCGTGGTAGAGGCCGAACCAGAAGACTCCGGTGTCGCGTTCGATCGAGCGACCGTATTCGATGCGGAAGGTCAGAGTCTCGACGAAGCTGAGTAGAGGCAGGTCGAAGTAAAGCCCACCGCCGACGGCCTGGTCGATCCCACCCTGACTTTTATCAAACAGGAATGACTCGCCAACGTCATAAAACACTGATCCAGAGATTGACCGTAGAGCTGCCAGGTTGTCGACAACTTCGAGATCCAGTTCGCCCGTCAGCGGGAATCGGTATTCGAGACTCGTCAGCCAGAAGGCGTTCCCTTCTGTGACGTCGGAGCGTCGTCCACGAAAACGCCCCGGACCGCCGAAACGAAAATGCTCACCGTTATCTGACCAGCCATAGCCTCCGGCAACACGAGCGGCGACACGTGTTTCCGACAGGTAACCGTACCCTTCCGGCAGACCTTGAACGACCGAAAACTGACTGTCGACCCGGTCGTAGGTCTGACCGTCGCCGAACGCGACGAAGCCATGCTCATAGTTGGCGTCAAACTGAAATCCGCTGCGAGGGTTCCAGTACGGCATGCGCGTATCAGCGTGGAAAGTCGCCCCGAATGCACGAATGTTTCGATAATCAGCGACGCCCGGCGCCGACGGACCGGATGTATCTGCATCGGGAAAAAAGTTATCGCCGATTCTCGCATAGAAATCGACGTAGCTCAGGTCCGGGCGAATGAGACTTGTTGTGTACGCCAGAATCTTCCGCGCGTAGATCCTCGCCTGATCGCCAGGATTGTTGTTGATGTTTGTCAGCAGCGAATGTTCGTAGCGCAGTCCCAGCTGCCAGTTCGGCCAGGGCATGTTGTACAGAACAGACTCAATACCTGCCGAAAGATTTTCGTTGTTCGTCTGAGTTGTGTAGCCGATGAACGGCGAGACTCGAAACTCGTTTGCAGCGATAAACGAACCGCGAAAGCCTATCCGGCCATCCCGATCGACTCCGGGGCCAAACACGATCGACTTTCGTTCGAACGGCTGAATCAGTGGTGCTTCATCGATCGGTGTGTACAGTGGGCTGTAGCGAATCGCGATGTCGCGTTTCCATTCGTTGTTGCCCGGCAATTGATCGATCACCCAGCCTTCCGGGTCAATCTCGACCTGCTTTGGTGGTCGATCCGTGACGAATGAAAACTCCCAGGTTCTTTCGTCAATCTGTCGCGAGTTGGAATCAGTCAACGACCGATCCGCAAGACCTGAGATACCCGGCATGGCCTCGATGACGGTGTCCGCATTCGCATCTCCGCTCGGTGCCAGGTGCAGTGCGACTTCGATCGGCTCAGAGATTTCGCCTGTTTGAACGACGCGTGCAACGGTGCGAAACCTGTCGCCTTCCTGAACCGTGTCGACGTTAGCGATCTTCCAGTCACAGGTTCGACCGGAGCGGAGCCAATCATCGAAGAACTGCTCCCAGCTTTCGCCCGAGTAGTCTTCCAGCAACTTCTGAAAGTCGTCGGCTCGCAGAATTCTGAACTTGTACTCGGCGTAAAGTAGTCTCAGAAATCCAAAGAAACGCTCGCGTCCAAGCCGGTGCTGAATCATACCGACAATGCGGGCACCTTTGTCATACACGAGAAAAAACAGGTTGTGGATATGCCCCAGTTCTTCTAGCGACGCAAGCGTCTTCCCGTTTCCGCCGCGACTGGAATACAGCGCGTATCCACTGTGAACGAGACTGCGATAGTGAATGTTCGGCAGCCCCCAGTTTGAACCGCCTGGCAGATCGAGAACCTGTGCTTCGCGACCGTACTTTTCTTCCATGCGAAATCTGGTCAGCCACTGAGCGAGCCCTTCATCGACCCACGGCTCGCGGTAGCCGTCCGTGCCGACCGCCGAGTACCACCATTGATGGCAGATTTCGTGGCTGACAAGGTGCTCGACATACCGGCCCGCCAGTTGCGGAACATCCAGAATCCGCTCGTCGATCATCACAAGGCCGGACGATTCGTTGCCGTTCCAGCCAAAGTAAGACTCGACCAGTTCAAATTCCTGATACGGGTAAGGTCCGAACCAGTTGGAGTACTGCTCGATGCATTCCGCCGCAATCTGCAAACTGAGCCGGGCGTGCCCCTGATGCTCCGGGAAGGCGAGCACTCGGATGGGAACTCCGTTGCTGACCGATTCGTAGACCTCGAAACGGTCGCTCGCGACGATCGTAAAGTCGCGAAGCCCAAAACCCTCGATATCCAGTATCGAATGACCGGTCGCGTCCACCGATCGCGACACCACGTGCCCACCGGTTGCCGCTTCCTGACCGGGTGAAAGTCGCAGCCGGACGTTGTAGACGCCGGCTTCGTTCAGCCACGGCTGATGCCAGGGAATGTACGGCACCGCATCCCAACCCTGGTCGCTGTACGCAGCAAGGATCGGATACCAGTTCAGAAGATTGGTGACCCCTTTGTGTTGTCCGAGCCTGCCCTGTTTCGGCGGCAGATCGAGATCGAATCGAAGCGTCACTTCCACCGACTGCCCCGGCTGCACCTCTTCGGAAAGCTGGATGTGCAGGTGCGTGTCCGCGTCTGGATCAAAATGTGCTCCAAGACTCCGGTCGCCCGACTCAACCGACTTCAAATGGAACCGGCCGCCGTCTCGATCAATCGTGTTACGAGGGTCGAGACGCAGCGATTCAACCGTGCGTTCGGCAATGGCAAGCGTCTTTTCGTCCGGGCGGTTGTTCGGGACGACATGAAAAACGAGCGATTGCGTCGAGATCGGTCCCGGATTCGTCCAGCGAACTGTTTCCTCGACCTGAACTTTGCCGCCATCGGTGTCCAGATTGATGTCCATCCGGTACTGCGGCAGCTGCAGTTCCGCGACGTGACTTCTGACTTCGGCTGGTTGCGGCGGAAGCAATCTCGGTGAGGATCGAACCGCGGCACGAGATGATGCAGGACTCTGCAGAGTGATCGGCTCCGGCAGCCGAACGGCTTCTCCCTGGGCGCGTGCAACCGACTGCTCAATCGCCATCAAAGCGAAAAAGCAAACCACCTGCCGGAAAATGCAGCCATCCATGCGAAGCATTTAAGATTACTGACAGTTACTAACTCAAAGTGACACCTGCCCGGACAACAAAGCAGGCAAATTGACGAACCTGCCCAACTTTGATGACGACAGCAATCACTCAATCGGCGTCCGTTTATGCCCGCATTTTGGGTTATCCGGAAAAACAACCACTCAGGTCAAGATGTGCTCAGGCAGCGCTTATCGCTAACAACCCAATCCCCCCAGACGGCCTCGGCAAAATGCAACAGAAAAAAAACAGCTCAGCAACAAATAAACAATTGCTCAAACACTTCCTTAAGAATCGCCATGGGCTCGAACGAGGCCAGAAGTAGCGACCTGCCGAGCTGGCTGACAGCCTGTAGATCAGGTCACAGGCTGCTGAAAAGTCGAAATGCTACTTCAGCTTGTCGGCAAAGACTTTGCGGACCTTTTCGACCTTCGGGCGGATCACGAACTGGCAATATCGCGCGCTGCTGTTCTGGGCGAAGTAGTCCTGGTGGTAGCCCTCGGCCGAGTAAAACCCTTCAAACGGGACGATTTCTGTGACGACCGGTTTTCCAAACGCATTGTCTTCGTTGAGTCGTTTCCTGTATTCCTCGGCAAGTTCTCGCTGCTCGTCGTTGTGGTAAAAAACTGCCGACCGATATTGCGTCCCAACATCCGCTCCCTGCCGATTGAGTGTGGTCGGGTCGTGCGATGTCCAGAACACTTCGAGCAGCTCTTTGTAGGTAATCACCGAGGGATCATACTCAAACTGAATTACTTCGGCATGGCCCGTGTTACCACTGGAAACCAGTTTGTAATCCGCGTCTTCCGCCTTGCCTCCAGCGTAGCCGGAGCGAACATTTTCAACACTTTTGAGCTGTTCGAAAACCGCCTCAACGCACCAGAAGCATCCCGCTCCGAACGTCGCTGTTTCCCGTCTGGGCACTTCGGGAGTTGCTTCAGAAACGTCGACAGAAGCCACCTCAGCTCTAGGCTCCGCAGTGTCGTCCGCCGAACTGACGGACACCGGGGGGACGGCGGAGACTGACGGTGCTTCTGAATTTGTGGCACTGCTGCACCCAGATATCGACACCAGTGTCAGCGAAATCAGCAGACAGTAAACAGAACTCACTACGGCTGAGAAACGCATCCGCATCCTCTCATGATATTCAAGAGTCAGTCGTGGTAATAAATCAGTGAGCTGATTGCCCAACCAGTTGTGAGGACTGTTTTACCGCAGTGACCTCCGTTTCGAACAGGTCACCTCCGGCAGATTTCTGCTCGATAACGTCGATTGTTCCCCGCATTCGCAATTGCTCGACTCATTATGAGGGGCGATGCATTTCCCGAAACGGGCGAAAGGAGCAGTGTTTCCGCGTGATTCATGCTCGAAGTTCGACTCTGAATCGACGAGTTGATCTCGAACCGCTGAATGTTCGGGCGCAACTTGCTGATTCACTGTCGTGTCGCATCTAAATCGCCGGATGCGTTTGAACGGTTGCTGAATGTCGCAAATCCGCCCATAAATGGTTGGACAATTTGCTCGACGGATTTTCAAGGAATTGCCGTATGTCAGAGTCTGATGTTTCGCCGACGGGTCGCCTGAGCGACAACGATGTGCAGGCGATCGATCAGTTGCGAGGCTCGTACGACCAATTGGTTGCCGAACTGGGACGCGTCATCGTCGGTCAGCGAGGCACCATCGAGCGGCTGGCGATCTGCCTGTTTGCTCGCGGGCACGCTCTCCTGATGGGTGTGCCGGGGCTGGCCAAGACGTTGCTGGTGAGCAAGCTGGCCGAGACAATGTCGCTCGATTTCAGCCGGATCCAGTTCACGCCCGACCTGATGCCGATGGATATTACCGGCACGGACATCCTGCAGGACACGGCGGGCGGCAAACGCGAGTTCGAATTCGTCCACGGTCCGGTCTTTGCCAACATGGTCCTGGCCGACGAAATCAATCGTGCTCCGCCAAAGACTCAGGCGGCCATGCTTGAGGCCATGCAGGAACACCGAGTCACCGTACTCGGTAAGAGCTTCCCGTTGCCGCCGCCGTTCCTGGTTCTGGCGACTCAGAATCCGGTCGAGCAGGAAGGGACTTATCCACTGCCGGAAGCTCAGCTGGACCGGTTCATGTTTCTGATCGAGCTGGACTATCCGTCGGAAGCGGAAGAAATCCAGATCGCCCGCACGACGACCGGCGGTACGCTGCCGGCTCTGAAGCACATTCTTCACGCCGAAGACATTATCCGGCATCAGGATCTCGTCCGACGAGTCCCCGTCCCGGACCATATTTATCAGTACGCGGCGAAGCTGGTCCGCAAAACTCGACCGGACGGTGAAACGGCTCCGGACTGGATGAAGCCGCTGGTTTCCTGGGGAGCCGGCCCGCGAGCGGTCCAGTACCTGATCCTCGGCGCCAAATCGCGAGCGGCTCTGATGGGCAGCTACATGGTTCGCCTGGAAGACGTGCAGCAGGTGGCGTCGCCAGTCCTGACTCACCGGATCATCACAACGTTCGCCGCTCAGGCCGAAGGAATCGACGCCGGACAGATCGTCCGCCGCCTGATCGAAGAGACGAGCCCTGACGCATGAACTCTGTGACGTCGTCGCGTTCAGAAAGAGTCAGCAACTTGAACACCGAGCCTTCATGTCTGTGAACCGACAACCTCGCAGCTTCCTTGATACCCGAGTGCTTTCGCGCCTCGCCGGGCTTCCGTTTCTCGCGCGGCAGCCGATGCAGGGCAGCGTTTCCGGTCGACACGCCAGTCCGCATCGAGGCTCCAGTGTCGAATTCGCCGAGTATCGCAAGTACGTTCCGGGGGATGATCTCCGGCGGTTGGACTGGCGAGCGTACGGGCGGTCGGACCGCTTCTACGTCAAAGAATTCGAAGCCGACACGAATCTGCGATGCTGCTTCGTTGTCGACACCAGCGGATCGATGGACTTCGGCTCGGGCGACGTCACCAAACTTCAATATGCCAGGCGACTCGTCGGTGCGCTGGGCTACATGGCCGTTCAACAAGGCGACGCCGTCGGACTTTCGTGTGTCGCGGAAGGCATTGTTAAGAATCTGCCCCCCAAACGAGGCGCGGCGCACCTGCGAACAATGTTCGACCTGCTCGAACTCGCCGAACCGAAAGGCGAAACCGAACTCGTCACCGTCCTGCACGAACTCGCTGAAACGATTAGGCAGCGAGCGTTGATCGTCGTCCTGTCCGACCTGTTCGTTGAGCCGGCATTATTGAAAGAGTGTTTTCAACACCTGCGATTCCGAAAGCACGATGTGTCAGTGTTCCACCTGCTTGACCCTCAGGAAATCGGCTTTGAATTCAAACGCCCGACGAGGTTCCTCGACATGGAAGGCGGGCCAGCGATCTTCGCCGAACCCAACGACATCGCCGACCGCTACCATAAAGCCATCCAGCTCTACCTCGAAGATCTCCGCCAGGTCGTGCTGGAATCAGCCGTTGACTTTCACCAGGTCAAACTCGACGAAGACTACGAACACGTTCTTTCACGATTCCTGGTCGGACGAACTCGCGGGAAAGGCTGACACAACAAGAATGCTTCCACACTGATTGAGAATTTCAAAGAAATGGTGCGAAGGGTTCGCTGAGGACTCGCAGAAACAAAGGATTGACTTCTTCATCCTCCACCTTTTTCGACTCCGCAATCTTTGCGTTCAAAAAACGATCGAAGCTGAATGACGTTTCTCCAACCCATCCTGCTGGCAGCGCTACCTCTGATTGCGTTGCCGGTCATCATCCACCTGATCAATCAGCGCCGGTACCAGTCCGTCCGCTGGGGGGCGATGATGTTTCTGCTGGCTGCAAACCGCATGTCCCGCGGTTATGCACGTCTGCGACAGATCCTGATTCTGATCTTTCGGACGCTGGCGGTCGCAGGGTTAATCTTCGCAGTAAGCCGCCCGCTCGCCAGTGGCTGGCTGGGACTGACTGCGGGAGGGAAGGCGGACACGACCATCATTCTGCTGGACCGTTCGCCAAGTATGCAGGAACAGGGAGCCGGCACTGGCGTTTCGAAGTTGCAGGCCGGGCGCGAGCAACTGGCGTCGACGCTGGAAACACTCGGTTCCGATCGTTGGGTACTTGTTCAAACGACGTCCGAAGGCGCTGCCGAAATCGAGTCTCCCGATTCGCTCCGCAAGCTGCCCGCAACTGAATCCGTCGGAACCTCTTCCGACCTGCCCGGCATGCTGGAGCAGGCTCGCGACTACATTCAGGCAAACAGTACCGGTCGTACCGAAGTCTGGATTTGCTCGGACATCCGTGAGAACGACTGGAACGCCGAGAGCAGCCGCTGGCAGAGCATTCGCGATTCGTTCCTCGAACTTCCACAAGCCGTGCGATTTCATCTGCTCGCGTACCCGACAGAAGCCAGCTCCAACACGTCAGTCCGAGTCACAAACGTCCGACGTTTCGAAACCGTCGACAATGCAGAACTGCTCGTCTCACTGAAAGTCTCTCGCGACGCATCCAAAGAAGACAGCGTCACACTGCCTGTTCAGTTCGAAATTGAAGGCGCGCGCTCAGAACTGACCGTTAACGTCGACGGCCCAGCTCTTGAGCTGATCGACCACCGAATTCCGATCGAGCGTTCGAACGACCGTGGTTGGGGAAAGGTATCGATCCCAGCCGACTCAAACATGGCGGACAACGAGTTTTATTTTGTGTTCGACCGACCGAGGAAGCGTCACACGCTGGTCGTCAGCAACGATCCTCAAACAGCAATTCCGCTTCAACTCGCCGCGTCGATTTCTCCAGGTCCGTCGATTGAATGTTCTGCGGAAACGCTTTCCGAAGAACAGCTCGCGGCGGTTGACTGGGACACTGTTTCCCTGGTCCTGTGGCACGCTCCGTTGCCAAAAGATGACGCCGCAGCAACGCTCAATGATTACATCGATCGCGGAGGCCAGGTCGTCTTTCTGCCGCCGCGTGAACCTGGCTCGGCTGAATTCAGAAACGTCAGCTGGACTTCCTGGTCCGATCAGCCAACTCCGGTTTCCGTTGAATCCTGGCGAGGCGACCAGGGCATCCTGGCGAATTCACAAAGCGGTGCCGCGCTGCCGGTCGGCGAGCTTCAGATTCAACAGCTCTGCGGACTGAACGGCGAAATCACTCCGCTGGCCAGTTTGCGAAACGGCCAGACGCTGTTCGCCCACCTGCCCACAACTCGCGGCGGCGTCTACTTCTGCACGACGACTCCCAACATGAGTGACTCATCGCTGACGACAAACGGTGTCGTACTTTACGTTTTTATTCAGCGTGCAATTGCCGCCGGCGCCGCCGTGCTCGGTCAAACTCAACAACTCACAGCCGGCGCGGCAGCGACTGGTGAACCACTCGACTGGAAGCAGATCATCGGTCCTGACGACGCACTCTCAACGGACTACGCCCATCAAAGCGGCATCTACTCGGCTGGCGAAAAACTACTCGCCGTTAATCGAGACGGCGCCGAAGACCAGGCTGGCACACTGGATGATGACCGGCTAACGGGACTCTTTGCAGGTCTCAACTTTAACCGGGTCGACGACCGGGCTGGCAACTTCGAGGGATTGATTCAGGAAGTCTGGAGAATGTTTCTCGTCACGATGCTGATCGCGCTGATCGTCGAAGCGATCCTCTGCATGCCTCGGAAAGTTCCGAAAGTCGAAGACCCCGGCTTCCCTCGTCGTCGTTCTGATGCCAACCCGGAATCGCCAACTGACCGATCAGCACCGGTCACACCGTCGACGTCTACAACGATCTAAAAAGGGACCAAACACTTGGAGTTTACTCGCACGCTCACTTTTCTCTGGACACCGTGGTCACTGGCGATTTCCGCCGTGATCGTGCTGGTGACAGCCGGGCTGTGCCTGTTGGCATGGCAGCGGAGTGGGTACGCGAAGTCGCAAGGCATTCTGGAATTTCTCCGACTGACGATCGTCGTGCTGCTTGCTGCGATGTTCAACCAGCCGGAGTGGGTCGAGGAGTTTCGCCCGGAAGAGAAGCCTCAGGTAGTGATCCTCGTCGACGATTCATTAAGCATGGAAACTCAGGACGTCGAATCGGAAGTCACCAGTTCCACTTTGACGACTCGTAAAGAAGCCATCGCGGCACTGACCGACGACAAAGCGTGGTCATCATTAACCGACCGCATGGACGTCACGATTCAGCGTTTCGGGAATGCCGACGGCACGACCAGAACCGACCTGTTCACGCCTCTGAAACAGGCTCCGGAAAAATTCACCAACCTGATCGGAGCCGTCCTGGTTTCCGACGGTGACTGGAACGAAGGCCAGCCTCCCGTTCAGGCGGCAACCTCACTACGCATGAAAGAGATCCCGGTTTTCACCGTTCCGGTTGGCAGTCCCGTTCGGCTGCCGGATGTTGAACTGCTCAGTCTGGGAGCACCGACGTTTGGCGTTGCCGGCAAGGCTGTCCGGATTCCTTTCACGATTGAAAGTACGCTGCCGCGCGAATTCATCACGACCGTAACGTTGAAAACTTCTGACAGTGACGAGGTCACTCGCGACGTCCGCATTGCTCCGATGAGCCGAACCAGCGACTCGCTGCTCTGGAACCCTCAGTCAACGGGCGACTTCACGCTCACGCTGACCGTTCCCAAACATGCTGACGACACGCTGCCGGACAACAACGAACTCACCGCTCCGATTGCAATTCGCGAAGAGAAACTGAAAGTGCTGGTCGTCGAATCGTTCCCTCGCTGGGAATACCGCTACTTGAGAAACGCATTGTCGCGTGATCCTGGCGTTGAAGTCTCGTGCCTGCTCTTTCATCCGGAACTCGACAAAGTCGGCGGCGGCAACAAAGATTACATCAAAGAGTTTCCTGCCGGGCTGGATGAGTTGTCGAATTTCGACGTCGTCTTCCTGGGCGATGTCGGCCTGGAAGAAGGCCAGCTCACCACTGAAAACTGCCGGCTTCTGAAAGGTCTGGTCGAGCACCAGGCAAGCGGGCTGGTCTTCATGCCAGGCTTCCGAGGGAAACAGTCATCACTGGCAGAAACAGAACTCGACGACCTGCTGCCGGTGATCATGGACGAGCTTCAACCCGACGGCTGGGGTTCGAGAACGCCTGGCCATTTTGAACTGACAGAACTCGGGCGACGCAGTCTGCTGACTCGCCTTGCCGACACGCGGGACGACAACCTCAGCGTGTGGGAAGATCTGCCCGGATTTCAGTGGTACGCCGCCGTTGTCCGAGCGAAAACCGGCTGCGAAACGCTGGCCGTCCACCAGGACATCACAAACAAGCACGGTCGGATTCCGCTGCTCGTCACGCGAACTTTCGGAGCCGGCAAAGTCCTCTTCATGGGGACTGACGGAGCGTGGCGTTGGCGGGAGGGTGTCGAAGATAAATATCACTATCGCTTCTGGGGACAGGTTGTTCGCTGGATGGCTTATCAGCGGAACATGGCTAAAGGCGAAACCATGCGGCTGTACTACGCTCCTGATCAACCGCAGGTCCGACAGACGCTCGTTCTACATGCCAACGTCATGGAGTCCAGCGGCGAACCTCTGGCGAAAGGCGACGTCACCGCGCGAATCGCCGCTCCGTCGGGGCAGACAGAAACCGTCCGCTTCACGTCAGCCGGAGACGAATGGGGCGTCTTCGATGGCCGATTCACGACCGAAGAACCCGGTAAGCACCAGGTTCGACTTTTCTGCAAACAGACAAACGCGACACTCGACACGTCATTTTTCGTTCAAGGCGACGCGGCCGAAACTGCCGGCAAGCCCGCTCGCCCGGAAGTCATGGAAGAAATCGCCCGAGTCACTCACGGAAAAGTTCTCACCCCGGACAAACTCGATCAACTCGTCCAGTCACTGGCGAGTCTGCCCGAACCATCACCATCCATCAGACGCGTCCAGCTCTGGAGCCACCCGGCCACCGCTGGGGTGATACTACTTCTACTCACCGTTTTCTGGATCGGCCGAAAGAGCATCGGGCTGGTCTAGCAAATTCAAATCCGACAAGTGTAGGGTGGGCACCGCCCACCACCGGAACAACCAATAGTGGGCGGTGCCCATCCTACAGGTTGAAGAGACAAACCAATGGACGTCGAATCTCACAACCAGCGAATTGATCTTCCAGACTCGCTTCGAACTCAGGTGTTCGAATTTCGAAAGCGGGTCTGGATCGTGAAGACGGTCGAAGCGTGTTGCGGAGCCGTGTTTGGAATTCTGCTCGCGTTCCTGGCGACATTCGCGTTGGATCGAGTCTGGGATACTCCGGCGAGTGTTCGGCTGGGGCTTTTCGTCGTCGCCGTTCTGGCCTGTGCGATCGTGCCGCTGGCTTTGCATCGATGGGTGTGGCGGCAGAGAAAGCTCGAGCAACTTGCGGTTCTGTTGACAAAAACTTACCCGAGCATCGGTGATCAGTTGCTGGGGGTCATCGAGCTGGTGCGAAGCGAGTCCGAACAGGCTCGCTCGCTTGCTTTGTGTGAAGCAGCCATCAAGCAGGTGGCAGAACAGGCAGCTCCGCGAGACTTCACCACTGCCGTGCCCAACCCTCGCCACATTCGACGAGCGGTCATGGCGGGACTGACGCTGGCCAGTGGTCTGGCTCTGCTGACGCTTTACCCAGCGGCAACGGCGAATGCATGGTCACGGTTCATCATGCCGTGGCAGGACACGCCTCGGTACACGTTTACGATGGTCGAAAAACTGCCTGCTCAGCTCTTCGTGGCTCACGGCGAGCCGTTTGAATTCAAAGTGAAACTCGCCGAACAAACAGCCTCGCGACCACAGCACGGCGTCGTTCAGCCCGGCATCCAACGCCCGATCAATTCAACGCTGACCGGCAATGAATACGTCTTCACGCTGCCGCCGCAGATCGACACTTCGGAACTGAAGATCGTGATCGGCGACTTCGCTCAGCAGATTCAGATTGAACCGGTGCTGCGTCCGGAACTCAGCTCGTTCCTCGCAGACGTCGAACTACCTGAATATCTCGAACGCACAGAGCGGCTGAAGAAAGACGTGCGAGGCGGAGCGATCTCCCTCGTCAAAGGCAGCTCGGCCAGTTTCACAGCCACCGCCAGCCGAAGACTTCAAACGGCTTCGGTGGGTGGAAAGCCCGCTTCTCCCCAGGACACGACGATTGTCAGTCCGTCTCAAAAAGTTAACGCCGATCGGAAAATCGAATTCGAATGGACCGACGAATACGGTCTGGCCGGGAAAGAACCGTTCACGTTGTTGGTCAGGTCTCTCGACGATGAAGCCCCGGCGATCTCGTGTGCTGACCTGCCGCGACAGAAAGTGGTCCTTGACTCTGAGCAACTGACTTTCACCGTTCACGCGCAGGATGACTTTGGAGTCAAACGCGTCGGCATGGTCTGGCAGGGTCTAGACAAAACGAATTTCTCCAGTCCCGCCGCAGGGGAGCGCATCATTTCAGCAGGTGGTCCTGAGAAAGAGCAGATGGAACTGGCCGGAACATTCACTGCCAGCTCGCTGGGAATTGAACCTCAGCCGATCGAAGTGAGACTCTTCGCTGAAGATTACTTCCCCGACCGCGAGCGGGTTTATTCGCCACCGTACCTGCTGTACGTCCTCAACGCCGAGCAGCACGCCATCTGGCTGACCGAGCAACTCAGCAAGTGGCACCGGCAATCGCTGGACGTTCGCGATCGCGAGTTGCAGCTTTACGAAACGAACAAGCAGCTTCGAGAACTGACGGCTGGCGAAATCATTCAACCGGAAAACCGACAGCGGATCGAAGATCAGGCGGCGGCGGAACGAGTCAACGGACGCCGGCTTTCCAGTCTTTCAGACAGCGGTCAGGACTTGATCAAACAGGCGATGCGGAATCCGGAATTCGGCGTCGGGCATCTTGAGAAGTGGGCGGAGATGCTTCAGATTCTGCAGGACATTTCCACCAACCGGATGCCGACGGTCGCCGACATGCTCAAGCAGGCGTCGGAAGCTCCGAAGGTGGCTCAGAACACGCCGGACAGCAAAGCTCCCAAGGCAGGTATGGTTCGCAACTCGGCTTCGGGAAATTCTCCACCCGGTTCGGAAGACGATCCGGGTAAGAAGAAACCAACGGTTCCGGGCGTCGTTGACGTTGAGTCTTCTCATCAGCCACTTGATCAGAAAAACGGAGGCGGAGAAAAGTCGCCCGAGAGCAAGGGAGCACCTCGCCTGACGCTGGCAACGACGACGCTGATCGGCAGCGGCCAGAAGGGTGACGATTCGTGTCCGGTTAGCGACAAAGTGGACGAGGCGGTGGAAGAGCAACGCGACCTGCTGGCGGAATTCGAAAAGATCACCGACGAGCTGAACGAGTTGCTGGCAAATCTTGAAGGCAGCACGCTGGTCAAACGTCTGAAAGCGGCGTCGCGGTCTCAATACAAAATCGCGGGACGGATTGGAGATGAAGTCGCGACTTCGTTCGGTGTTTCTCCGAACTCCACAAAGAAAGAACAGAAGAAGCTGTTCGCCGAGCTTTCGAAAATCGAAGAGACCAGCACGCTCGACGTGTCCAACATCATGGACGACATGGAAGCGTACTTTGAACGCCGCCGCTTCACTCAGTTCAAAACCGTGCTCGACGAAATGCGAAATGAGGATGTGCTGGGAGCGTTGCGGCAACTCGGCGACGACCTGCCAAAAGAAACCGGTCTGTCGATCGCTCAGTGCGAATACTGGTCCGACACGTTCGATCGATGGGCGGAAGATCTTGTGGAACCATCTTCTGGCGGCACCTGACCCGGTTCCAAATCGGTCGGCAGTTTGCCGCCATCAATCGTGCTGGAAGTGCTGCAGATTCTGGAAGCCGAGGTCAACCTGCGGGAAGCAACGCGAGTTGCCGAACAGGCTCGACCAGCCATCAAACGCGACGAACACATTACGCAAGCGGAAGAACTATCTAACACTCAGGATGAACTTCGTGACCGAGTCGACAAGGTCATCGAACGAATCAGCGAGTTGCCTGACGCTGCTGCTAACTTCGGAAAAGAACTCCGCCTGCTTGGAGCCGTGTCACAGGTCATGACCGAAGCGACGGAAATTCTTTCGCAACCTGAAACCGGTAAGCTGGCAATCGCCGCCGAAACTGAAGCCATCGAACTGTTGCTTCAGTCCAAACGGATCAACCCGAAAGGTGGCGGAGGCGGCGGCTCCACACCGGGCGGCGGAGGCGGCGGAACCACCGCAGATTCCGCACTCGCTCTCGTCGGAAGTGGCAGCAACGAAAAAGAAAGTAAAGAAGCACGCGACGTTTCTCAGGCAACCGGCGAGTCCGGCAAAGCGTTCCCCGAGGAGTTTCGGTCGGGCCTCGACGAATTCTTCAACCGGCTCGACAAAGACTACTCGCGACAATGATCTCAAAACGGCACATGACACGAGGAAGAAAGAGCAGGCTGATGCTTAGCAACGTGTGCGAAATAACTTCCCGACCGCGGGTGCCACTGCTGGCTTGCCCAGCAGTGCAACGAACCGGCCAACAATCACGGCTGGGCAAACCAGCGGTGGCACACCAGTTCGCCGTTCAGAAACGGAAGGTTGTTCCGGACCTATGCTTTAAGGATTTCCAAATGCGAAAATGGGCTCACGGGGCGGTGGCATCCGCTCTGCTGCTGACGTTGCTGGCGACGCAGCCGTGCAACGCTTTTCCAGTCGACTTTGTGCTGATCGAACCTGGCGATCGTCAGCAGCCAGAACCTCAGACGCAGGAGGCAAGAGAAGCTCCGGCAGAAGTTCAAGAGGCAGTCGATGCTCAGCCAGCCGCCGAAAACGCAAAACCCGAACAGCCACGACGCGGAATCGTTCGTCAGAAAGCGGCTGCCGTGGCGGAAGGTGCAGCCGAAGCTGCGGAAGAAGTCGGGCAAATCTTTGGAAACCTGATCGGCGGATTGCTCGGAGGCCGAGCCGCTCCCCAGGTACAGGCAAAGCTTGACCAGAACGCTCTGAAACAATTTGAAGTTCAATACGGACGTCATTTTGACCAGATCGTAAAAACGGAATTGCACTTCATCCGGGTCGTCTGCCAGCCGACTCGCCAGCAATACGACGCTCTGGCAGCAGACGGAAAACTGATTCGAACCAAAGTGCTCAACAAGTTTGCAACGATCCAGCAGGACATGAACCGAGGAATCCAAAGCTCCAGCGACAACGACACTCGTAAGCCTGTTTCTGAAGATCTGCTGAAATCGGCGAAGCGACACCTGACCGTCGATCAAGTCGCGAAATACGAAAGCGAACTGGCATCAAGAGACGAGGCTCGCAAAACGTTTTCGGTGCAGGCAACGACAGCCAGGCTTGACCGCAAGCTGGTGCTCAATGCCGAACAGCGAGCACAGATCGCCAGAGTGCTGAACGAAAACTGGAAGGAATCGTGGGGCTCGATGCAGATGATAATGTACGGCGGCGACAGTTTCCCCAACGTGCCTGACTCGAAAATCCTCCCTCTTCTCACCGAGACGCAAAAAAAAGTCTGGCGAACGGTTAACCAGCAGAACCGGGTTTTCTGGGGCTTCAACGTTGGCATGGATCAGGGAATCATCATCGCCGACGAGCAGTGGGACGACGACACAGCCTCCCCCGAAGAGGCGACTGGCAAAGAACCTGCCGAACAGCCAGCAAAAGCCAAGGAAGCATCAACGGAGGCAAGCGAATGAACCATCGCCGCTACTCAACAGGCCGATTAATCGCGATCTCCACGTTGCTGATTTTCAACGCCTGGGCAACGCAATGTACCACCGCCGTTTTCGGTCAGGTCGGTTTTACCGATGAGCAGTTCGAGCAGTGGGTTTTCCAACAATACGGCAACGCCCAGACAGCACGTGTCCGGCTTAAGGAGTCGCTTGAGCTTTACACCGAAGATGTGGACCTCGCCTGCGGTCTTTCTGATGCTCAGAAACAGAAACTGAGACTTGCCGGTCGAGGCGACATTGAACGATTCTTCCGGGCGTACGAAGTCGTCAAAAAGAAGTTTCAGGCCATCAGAAATGACCAGCAGAAAGCCAATCAGATCTTTCAGGACATCAGCCCGCTTCAGGCTCAAATGACGTCGGGACTGTTTGACAGTGATTCACTGTTGCGAAAGTGCCTGGTCAACACAATCAGTCGTGAACAGTTTCTGAAATACCACAAATTCGACGAAGAACGCCGCCGATTCCATCACGAATCAAAAGTCGGACTCATCGTTACGATGCTGGATCAGTCCGCACCGGTCACGACCGAACAGCGACGACAGCTGACCGATCTGCTCCTGCGTGAAACCCGACATCCACGAAAATCCGGGCAGTACGACTACTACGTGATGATGCATCAGGTCGCAAAAATTGACAAAGCGAAATTCCGGAAAATCCTGGACAACATCCAGTGGCAGGTCTTCAGTCAGCAGCTTGGCCAGATGGGAAACATAGAACAGTGGCTGAAACAGAACGGTCTTCTGCCTGACGACGATGATGACAGCGACGTTCTGCTTCCTGATGAACAGGTGGCCGCCGAATGAAAAATCTTCCAATCGAAACTCGTCCTGTCAGATTGGCGTTGTCGTTAACGATGCTTCTCGTCCTGACTCTGGACAGGACGGCTCATGCTCAACCGCCGAACGCTCGCATCGGCGAGGCCGTTCCCCGAGACGTTCGTGAAATTTACGACAAGGGTCTGCAATTTCTGGTCACAACTCAAAGTCGGGAAGGCGGCTGGCTGGGAGGTCAGACCGGCCCTGGCGTGACAGGACTCGGACTGATGGTGTTTCTGGCGTCGGGTGAAGATCCCAATTTCGGAAAGTACAGCGGCAACGTGCGCCGAGCTGTGCGAAGTCTGATTAACGATCAGAACGAGAATACCGGATACCTCGGCAACAGCATGTACCATCACGGCTTTGGAATGCTGGGGCTGGCTGAAGCTTATGGAGCCGTCGATGATCGACGAGTCTGGCCGGACGGTACAAAAGGGCGACCAATTGGTGAAGCCCTGGAACTTGCGGTTCGCGAGGCGCTGACGTCTCAAAAGAACAACTCAAGAGGCGCATGGCGTTACTCGCCGACCGACACTGAAGCGGACACTTCTGTCAGCGGAGCGGTGCTGGTCGGGCTGCTCGCCGCTCGCAACGCCGGCATCGAAGTCCCAGACACCGCCATCGACCAGGCCATCTCCTATTATACAAAGATGACTTCGCCTTCCGGGCAGGTCGCCTATTCCGGAGGGCTGGGAGGCTTCGACGAATCGCTGGCCCGCATCTCGATCGCAACGCTCGTCTACTCCGTCGCTAAACGGAAAGACCTGCCACAGTTCAAGTCAACACTCGGGTACCTGGTCAACAAAATCGAATTCACCGGCAGTTCCGGGTTCGGCTGGATCAACTACCAGAGGTACTACCAGGCTCAGGCGTTGTATCAGGGCGACGTCGATGCCTGGGAACAGTGGAACAAACTGCTGATTCGCCAGCTGAAATCTTCACAACTGCCCGACGGCAGCTTTCCTGGCCAGCACGGAGCCTCGATCAGCACATCCATGTCGCTGCTGAGTCTGGCTTTGAATTATCGGCTCCTCCCCATTTATGAACGGTGAGCGATCGCCAATGACTAACCCCATCATTCGGGATCACAATCTCAGTCGCGAAATCAGGGCACTCCTGACTGTGTTCGGTTTTGCGTTCGCAGTGGTTATCTCGAAAGCGAATCTGTTCGCTGCCGACACTGCTTCGTCACAGCCGATCCTGCATCTGACAAACGACGGATTCCTGCCCGGGAAACTGCTCGATTCAAACGAGGCCGACGTTATTCGCTGGCAAAGTCGATTGTTCACAAAGCCGTTCAACTTCCCGCTCAACGGAATCTCTACCGCGCAGTTCCCAGTCGTGCTGCCTCGTCCAACCCCCGCTGGCGAGTACTGCTTTGAGCTGACGAGTGGTGACGTGCTCTATGGAGACATCCTCGAGTTCTCTGAAGCTTCGCTGCTCATTAAGGCAGCGGATGCTGGTTCGGTCCACGTGAAGCGAACCAGCGTCCAACGAATCTACCGCTGGAAAGAAACGTCATTGATCTACCTCGGTCCAACCGGTCTGGATGGCTGGGACTTTGCGATGCCGGGTATCCCAACCGGAGAAATCTGGACAAGCGAAGGCGGCTGGCCGCGGACCACTACAGAGAAAGCGTCCTTGTTTCGAGACTTCGGACTTCCAGCCCGGTCGGCAATTGAGTTCGAACTTTCCTGGAATGACGTGCCCGATTTCGAACTGGTGCTCGGACCTCGCAATCTGCGAGGCATCGTCGACGCGGCCGAAATGATTCCCGGAAAGACTCTCATCGACGACGAGTTCCGGTTCGAAGTCTGGGATAGAGAACTGGTCGTGGTCGGCGAATCTGAACGCGACGCGGATGTGGCCACGGTCACGCCAATCGCCGGCGGCCCCGGCGCTGTCCGCGTGCAGCTCTACCTGGATCAGGAAAAGCAGCGACTCAGCATCTACTCGCGAAGTGGCCAACAGATAGCCAGTGTGAAGCTCCATTCGAAGAAACCCGAAGTCCGCACCGGACTGCGGCTCACCAATCGAAAAGGGCACATTCGCCTGAAGCATCTGCGGATCGCTCATTGGGACGGCATCCTGCCGCAGGACGTTCAGACCGACAAATCGAGAATCCACCAGACAGATGGATCGATTACTTACGGCCAGGTCACCGCCTACAACCCAGCTGGCAAAACCTTCACAGTCAAGCGGGACGAAACAATCGTCGAGGTAGCTGCGGCTTTGGTGTCCGACGTGTTTCTTTCTCCCGCTCCTTCGACCGAACGACTGAATTCAAAATCGGACACGGGAAAGACAACCACCGAGGATTCCAGAACGACGGAAGACGCGACAGGTTCGGAACAACCACTCGGCATCACTCGAATCAACTGCCAGGACGGGTCGCAGTTCAGTGGCTCGCTGGCTGGAATCCGGAACGGAAAAATTCACCTCGACAGCGAACTCATCAATGAGCGATTGCAGATTTCTCTGACCGACGTTCGGTCAATTTCCCGGCAGAATTCTGTCGGCAAGCCTTCTGACAGACCAGTCGCCAGCGGACGTACTGGTCGACTGGAGTTCGACGGTGTCAAACTTCCCGGCCGGTTGCAGAATGGAGCCGAGACGTCTGACGCGAGCTGCCTGGTCTGGCACCCGGACTTCAGCACCGGTTCCAGTCCGCTTGCAAAGAATCTCTCTGGAAGAATCATTTATCACGAGCCTCCAAAGCCAGATGTGACCGTAAAAGTCCAGGGACGAGATCAACCGCTCGCGATTCAGCAGATCAACCAGAAACCTGCCGTCCAGGGGTTCGGTGATGTCTTCAGGCAGATGCTGACGGGAAAAATTGCTCCGGCTAAGAAGCCAAAGATCCGGGCACCGCAGACTCTGCACCTTAGAAGCGGTGACACGATCCCCTGTGAAGTCGTTTCCGTCGACGAAGAAGGACTTCATTTCACGACGCCGCTATCCGATGCAACTTTCGTCACAAACGATCGAATCAAGAGCGTCGAACTGGACGGCACGATCGGCTCGCCAACGCTGGAAGAAGCCAAACGAAACAGACTGCTGACACTGCCACGTCTTCAGAAAGGTTCGCCGCCGACTCATCTGATTTATTCAGAGAATGGCGACTTTTTACGAGGCCGACTGATCAGCATGAACCAGGATATGCTGACGGTCGAAGTTCGACTGACGAATCGTGAAATTCCCAGAGCTCGAGTTTCGCAGATCATCTGGCTGCACGCTGACGAACTGGAAAAAGCGGGCGCAGCCGGTCAATCCACCGAGCTTACGCCCATTGATGAGCAGCCAGTACCGGAAGAGTTTGTCACAGCCGACGATGCCGGCAACGAAAAGGAAAACGAACAACCGTTCGGAACCAGAATCCAGACGCTTGTCCGACACAAAGATCGATTGACGTTCTTTGCCACCCGAGTTGAGAACTCGCAACTCTCAGGCAGCAGCGACATCCTCGGTGAATGTCATTCAGAACTGACGAACGTGGATCAGCTTTTGTTTGGAGACTACATCGAACAAGCGGCCGCTAAACTTGCTTACCATCAGTGGAAACTTCATTACGCGACGGAACCAAAGTTTGTCCTGGCGGGCGAAGACAATAGCAGCGGAGACCCAATCACCGGCACCGAATCACCGCTCGTCGGACAGCCGGCTCCGGACATCAAACTAACCGATCTCAACGGCGGCGAATTTCGACTGGCCGAGCACCAAGGCGAAGTCATCGTGCTGGACTTCTGGGCAACCTGGTGTGGTCCGTGCCTGAAAACGATGCCGCTGGTCGATGAGATTGTGCGTGAGTTTCCCGATCAGAGCGTCACGCTTTTTGCGGTCAACATGGAAGAACAGCCTGCCGAGATTAAGTCGACACTCGAACGCCACCAGTTGAACGTGCCGGTGATTCTGGACACTGACGGAGTCGCCGCCGCGCGATACTCCGTCACCTCGATCCCGCAGACGGTTGTCATCGACCGTGCAGGAAACATCGCGAGGCTCTTCATTGGGGGCGGCCCGAAGCTCGCTGAACCACTGCGACAGGCATTGCAGGAGCTTACGAATCCGCAACCGAAGTCCGACGAGACCAAAGCTGCTGAAGACAGCAACGTGAAGTGATTCAGCGGGGCTTCCTGTTTGTCAGCAGGTGGAGTTCCGCCGGGTCAACAACCCATCCTCGACAATCAGGACTTTCGCAGCCGCATGGAATAGCACTGTCCGATGGCCATTCGTAATCGATCGTTACTTCGGCTCCCGCCTGGATATTGGACAGAGCTTCGATAACGACTTTACGTTCTGAGACCGGATCGCCATCTTCGAATACCAGGTACAGTTTGGCGTTCGGCGTGCAGCAATGATTGACGTACCGAAACGGCTCCCCCGGCTCCAGCGACCAGTCTTCCCCCAGATCAATGCAATAATCCGATCCGTAATTCGGATCGTGAAACCGCTCTCCGGTCACTTCCCCAAGAACCTGTCCTTTGCGAAACCGCTTCGTCGCAAATAATCCCGTACCGTGCTTCGCTGGCCCCGCCTTGAGTCCCAGCTTTTTTGACTTTCTAACCAACACAAAAATTCCCTGCTCTAGATTCCTGAGGTATCCGATCCCGCCTGCCCGTAACGTCAGTTATTAGCCTTCATCTTTTCGGCTTTCTGTGCTTCCAGCCGAGCGATCCAGCGTTCCGGCTCATCCTCAAAGGCCGCCTTGCAGCCTGAACAGCAGACGTAATATGTCTTGCCCTTATAGGTGACGGTCGACGTTCCAAGTCCGCCGGAAATGACGCAGGTCTTGTCACCATAGTCATCATCAGCCTTAGCGAACGAAACTCCGTCGCGCTGCGAACCGATCACGTCGAACTGCCGGAATACCGCCTTGCCGCGCGCCCGATTCACGTCGACGAGATATCGATTGTTGTGCTGCTGCTTGAAGACGTACTGAAAACGCGGTCCGGCTCCAGGCCCCTCATCTTCGGTGAGTTCGAGCTGAAAGGTTCGCTCGACGGTCTTGCCGTCTTCGCTGGGCACGTCCTTAGGTGGGTCGACATATTTTCCGGTAAACGAGCGTTTGACGCCTTCGCCATTGATGGTCGTCATCAGAAACTTTTCGATGCGAGGGTCGTAGGTCAGCCTCGCACTGCTGAAGAACTCGCCGTCCGGAATACTCAACACCAGAGCCGGAAACACTGGATCGCTTTTCAAATCCCAGACCCAGTCGTGAACTTCGCTCTTTGCGGCATTCTTTACGAGCCCCTGCCACTTGCCGAGCATAATCTGAACCGGCTTCAAAGCAGCGACGACTTCTTCAAACTTTGGTGGTTCGGTCGATGAGCCAGCGGTACCGCCGGAATCATTCGAGCCAGCTGTCGCCGTCGGTGTCGACCCTCCGAGCTGAATCGGCTTGTAGGTCGGCGCCGCAGTCGTATCGTCACCCGATTCGCCATCGTCTGTTTCGGACAATTTCCCGCCGGACTCGGCTCTGATCGACGTGTCGTCGGACGCGGTTGAACCGGCGGTTTCCGTATCAGCGTTTCCGCCGCATCCGGCAAACAGACAACCTGTCACCACTATGGCTACTAAGTAACTGACGGAAACTCGCATGACTGACGGTCCTGTCTGAGAAAACCTGTTCCAATTCTGCGAACCCAAATACCGGTCGCACCGTGACCGGCCATTATTGGCAAACGTTGCCGCCCTCACAACCGGTGCCAGTAACAGCACGCTCGTTGGGTCGCAGCCGGCTGCCATACCTCACCTGGTAATTCTCCTGAGCGGGCAACACCGGTATCCGATCCCGCATTTCGTCAGTCGGAGATTGACTCGCTAAGCACATAGTGAATCGAAAACCGTACAACTGAGGACTCTACGCAGTGTGGGTCGACTTTTCCGGTTCCGTAAACTTTCCGGATTACGTTGAACTTTCGGACAACAAACGGTCGATAAATAGAAGAACGGCTTAGCGCGCTCCTGCGCTGCCGATCAACCGCCAATCGTCGGACAGGTCAGATGATCCACGGAATTTACCTTTCATCTCACGGAGCGAACGCTCAGTCACTCCGCCAGGACGTGATTGCGAACAACCTGGCTAACGCCTCGACGACGGGATTCAAGCGCGACGTCGCGACGTTTCAGGTCTTTAAGCCGGAAGACTTCCGAAAAAACATCCCCGTTCGGATGGATGGTGATCGGCAAAGAGAAGTCGGGGCACTCGGGATCGACCGAATTTCGACGGACCACACAACCGGGGCTCTGCAGAAGACAGGTCAGGACTACGACATAGGGCTTTCCGGCAAAGGATTTCTTCGAGTCTCGGACGGACGGAACGAATACCTGACGCGAAACGGACAACTGCATCGCAGCATCGACGGCGAACTCGTCACACAAGACACCGGACTCAAAGTTCTCGATACCACCGGCAAGCCAATCGAAATTCCGGTCATCGCGACGGGCATCGACATTGCTACTGACGGCAAAGTCTCAGCTGTCCTGTCTGACAACCAGCGAGTCCCGCTGGGCCAGATGGATCTGGTATCGGCTCCGGTCGATCAGTTGCGGAAAGTCGGCGACAGCCTGTTCGACACACAGGCTGAACTTGAGCCAGCTGGACGAAACGTGCAGGTCAAGCAGGGATTTATCGAAGCATCCGGCGTCAACCCGATTCAGGAAATGACAGCCATGATCGAAACATCAAGAGCCTTCGAAGCCAACATCAACATGATCCGCATTCAGGACGAATCACTGGGAAGACTGCTTCAAACCGTTGGCGGCTAAGCAGCCTGAATAGTCATCAGACCACTCACAGACAGGCAAGCCAGTAGTGGCCCCCCGCCACCAACCACCCAATCAACTGACGAACGTACAGAGGCAGGACCATGAGTCTACGAGCAATTCACTCAGCGGCATCGGGCATGGAAGCTCATCAGTTCAGCCTGGACGTCGTCGCGAACAATCTGGCCAACGCCAGCACGACGTCTTTCAAGAGGTCTCGAACAAACTTCGAGGATCTCTTCTACCAGAATGTCAAACTTCCAGGCACGGACTCTGCCGCCGGACAGACGGGAGTCGGCACTTCGGTTGGCCTTGGAACCCGAGTAGCCAGCACATCACTCGACTTCAGCCAGGGATCGCTTCGCGACTCCAACGGCGACTTCGACATGGCAATCGTCGGGCAGGGTTTCTTTCAGGTCGACGACAACGGCTCGCCCGCCTACGTCCGATCCGGCAATTTCACGAGAAACGCGAACGGGCAGCTGGTCATCGGCTCGGCGGACAGTGGACGAATCCTGCAACCAGCGATCACCATCCCAAACGACGCAACTGATGTGTCGATTTCTGCGGACGGTCGAGTCAGTGTGCTGACCGCTGGCGTCGTGCAGGAAGTTGGCCAGGTCCAACTCTACCGCTTCGCGAACAACCAGGGGCTGCTGCAAAAAGGCGAAAATCTTTACATCGAAACACCGGCGTCCGGCGCTGCAGTCTCGTCAGTCCCCGGTCAGGACGGACTGGGAGCAATTCGGCATCGAGTTCTCGAAGCATCCAACGTTGAACCCGTTCGAGAACTGGTCGACCTGATCAAGACGCAACGAAATTTCGAACTCAACAGCCAGACGATCAAAGCTGCCGACCAGATGCTGCAGCTGATTTCCAACCTGCGGCAGTTCTAATCGCCGATTCAGATCAGCGGTCTCACGGAGGAGACGCATGGCTCTCAAACAAACGATCCTGGCGTGCATTCTGGCAGGCGGACTTTCCGCAATTGCCTCGACCGCTCACGCCACCATCGTTCGTCTGCACAGTTCTGCGACCGTAGACACAGCATTGATCCATCTCGGAGACGTCGCAGACGTGTTCGCCGACGACGACCAGGCCGCCGCAGAATTGAGCAGAATTACGCTCGACACGTCGCCGATTCCAGGCAATTCAACGCGTCTGAAACTGGACGAGATTCGCTCCCGACTGCTGAAATTTCACGTCGAAGTCGGAGCTCTCGAATTCCAGGGAAGCAGCATCGTCCTGGTCACTCGTCGTGGCCAGCTTCCAGCATCGGCAAGTCCGTGGTCCCCCACAAAACTGGCGAGAGCGACCCCCCGAACCCCTGCGCCGTTGCCTTTTCGCAAGACGGAACTGGCCAGTTACTCAACCAGGTCGCCCAGAAAAGTTTTCGATCCGCGAGACATTCCGACAGCGGATATTCGACTGGCAGAAACCGTGATTCATGATCTGGTGAAAAATTACCTTTCCGAATGGGCTCCGGACTGGGGCACGCCAATTATCCACCCGCTTCTGGCGACACCAGACGTACCGACGATCCTGTCAGCTCGCGCAGGCAATCTGAAAATCGTTTCCGGCAAACCTCTGACCGATGACCTTTTTGCGCTGACCGTGGCCGTCCCGACGGGTGAGTTCACGACGTCGGCCATCACTTCAGAAAACGATGATGCAGCATCGACGGTGAAGTCCGTCCTGGTTCGAGTCCGCGTCACCCGTCGACCAAAGGTGCTCGCCGCTCGAAGAATCATCGCTCAAGGGCAGGTGATCCAGGAAACAGACCTGGAGTGGCGGGAAGTTGATGACATTCGCAACGGCGCATCAGATCCTGAAACGATCGTCGGTATGGAAGCGCGCAACAACATCCGACAGGGTGACCTGGTGAAGTCAAGTTCGGTCAAGCCGCCCACGCTGATTCAGCGGGACGAACTGGTGAAGGTGACGGTCCAGAGTGGCACGATCCGACTCACTCGAACCTTGAAAGCACGTCGATCGGGAATTCTGAACGACATCATCGAGCTGGTGTCACTTGATCGTTCCAGCAAAGAAACGCTGCTGGTTCGAGTGACCGGCAAAGGCACTGCCGAACCTCTGAATACCAACTCAAGAGACGACGCTCCCGCAATCCGTCTGACGGTGAATGAAGGCTGATCCGACGAACGTTGACGCATCTCTCCGATTCGGGAGTCGACAGCGTCGACAAAATCCCAATTGCTTACAACACGAGCACATGAGTAAATTTCATGCAATATTTCCGGAGCCATCTGCTGGCGGCATTCGTTGTCGCATCCCTGCTGACGGGCTCGCCAATCATTGGTGAGTACCGTGGTCGTTCGGTGCAGGCCCAAAATCGACTGCCAGCAACACAGCGAAATCAGGCAGCTGTCCCGATCATCAAACTTCGCGATCGGGCCGACATCCAGGCCGCCTCATCGCCCGGTCAATCGACTCAATTGCCGATCGCACGCCAGACATCCTCCGGCTCATGGCCGGGACCACCGGCTGCGGAACAGACTTCGTCAAGATCGGCAGTCTTCACCTCGAAAAACGGATTCGCACCCAATGCGAGCCCGATTCAGCAGGCGTCGGCGCAATCTCCATACGCTTTTCCACCGACGGGCCCCGTGCTGCACGGCTCGCATCGCAAACGAATTCGCGACTATTCGTGGATCTACATCGAACCGCCCGTTCCGCCGGAAATCAAACTGCACGACATCGTCACGATTATCGTCGACGAAAAGTCGGAGGTCATTATGAACTCGAAGTTTAACCGGCAACGAACATCCAGACTGCTGGCCGAGCTGAAAGAATTCGTCCGCATCGGCGACACAGGAAATCTGGCGCCAGCCGCTCTGAACGGTCCTACCATTGATGCACAGCTTCGGGGACAGCTCAACTCAACCGGTCAACTGACAGACCAGGAAGGGATCAAGTATCGCATCGCCGCGACGGTGGTTGACGTCCAGCCAAACGGCATTCTGCAGCTGGAGGCCAAAAAGAAAATACAGACTCAGGACGACATCTCAGAGTACACACTGACCGGCGAACTTCGTGCCAGTGACGTCGGACCGGACAACACAGCAAGCAGTGAAAACATCGCCAACCTGAACATCGTCAAGAATCAGGACGGTCGCGTTTACGACAGCACAAAACGCAACTGGGGTTACCGCCTGTACGACCTGCTTTCGCCGTTCTAATAACGGCTGGCCTAACGATTCACATTCGACGATCTGCCACAGGCAGACGGAAGCTCGCCTCGACACGAATTCGCCATTCGGCGACAACGCTGCCCGGTTCAGGAAAGTTGAAAGATCATGCGACAAACAAATTCCCACACAATCACGACCCGACGCGTTGCCGTGCTGCTTGTTTGTGTGGCATTCCTGGGCGAGGTACGCACAGCGCAGGCGATCACTCGAATCAGCAATGTCTGCACAATCGACGGTCAAATGCCGCTGACAGTCCGAGGCCTGGGATTCGTCGTCGGCCTTAACGGTACCGGCGACCCGGACGACACCGGCCCAACGGCAAGAGCATTCGCGGCATTTCTGAAATTGTCGAACAACCCGCTCCTCGACCCGAAAGAGCTTACGAATCTGGGAAGCGTCGCAGCCGTCGAAATCACAGCGACAATCCCGCGGACGGGCATCAGCCGAGGACAGCAGCTCGACTGCCAGGTCAGTGTGTTGTTTGGTGCTAAAAGCCTTGAAGGCGGGAGTTTGATTACTTCCCCAGTTGAGCTGGCAGGCGTCGCTGACGATACCGTCGTTGGTCTCGCTTCGGGCCGCCTGATCGTCGACGACCTGATCAATCCTACCACTGCTCGAATTCCGTTCGGGCTGGTGATGGAGCAGACGGTCGATATGAATATCCTCCGCCGGCCTGATCAGATTCGCCTGCTGCTCAATCGGCAATACGCTGGCGTCGAAATGGCACGAGAAGTCGAGCGAGCGATCAACCAGCGTTTCTACCTCGAAGCCAGTAACGTCAACATCGCCCGTGCCGTTTCAGCGGTCGCTGTCGATGTGACAATTCCCGAACAATACGACAACCACATTGAGTTTCTGGGACTCTTGACTGAAATCACGCTGAAAGAAACAGCCACTGCCGCCCGAGTCGTCGTGAACGCCAGCCAGGGAACGATCATCGTGACCGGAGACGTCGAGATCAGCCCGGCCATCATCGCGCACAAAAACCTCAATGTTGAAATCGCCGATCCCTTCGTCGAACTCCACAAACGGGACGGCGAACAGGTCCCTCAGCAACTGGCGGACCTGGTCAACGGGCTCAACCAGCTCAAAGTTCCCACCAACGACATCATCGGCATTCTTCGCGAGCTGCACTTCAGTGGCAGACTCCACGCTGAATTCATCGAGCGATAAGTTTCAGGATTTGAAAGCGTCCGTCATGACCGACCCAATTCAGGCACTCGGCGCGGTTCCCTCCAAAAGTCCAGTTCTGCCGGAAGCCTTCGACCAGTTCGTCGGCGATACATTCTTCCGGCAGATGCTCAAATCGCTCCGTTCAACGACAGGCAAACCAGCCTATTTTCATGGCGGACAGGCTGAGGAAATATTCCAGAGCCAACTGGACGAGCTACTCATTACGGACATGGTGAAGGCAACCAAAGACTCCTTCTCCGGCGACCTCTTCAAACAACAGTTCCCCAATCACACCCATCCTGAAAACAAGCAATCCGACCAGCAACCACCTAACACCGGCTCAAACCACCACACGCCGCCAGCAACCACCCCTGTCAGTTCCACTTCGTTTGAACGTAACTTTGACAAAAACGCTTGACCTGGATCCCCCAATGCCCACAAAGCAGTCGTTCCTCACCGCTGCCAGTTGTAAGAACGACAATTCGCTGCCATTGCATTCACTCAACGGGCCGAAACACCTTGCCGCACGAGCCTAAACAAAAAATACTCGCAATCCTTCCATAATTCTTCTTCTGCTCCGCTCACAAAATGCCGATAGAACCAGGAACGAGCGGTCAGCGCCAAACGAAGAAGCCCCCACGCCGCAATTTCGAGTAAGGAACACTCAAATGAGACGCGTCACAGGTATCAAATTCATCCCAGCACTTCTCGCACTTGGCCTGATGATTCAGCCCGTCGCAACAGTACAGGCTCAACAGCCCGGAGCATCTCAGATCACCGATGTCGAATTGAAATCTGACAATTCATTCCAGGGCAAGCCTGTGGATGCACGAGGTCAGGTTCAGCCCAACACGCCCGTCACAGTACAAAACGTACAGACAGGCCAGGTTGTCCGGACGACCACGGCTGCCGACGGAACCTTCGGCATTCAGAATCTGCAGCCTGGCGTCTACGACGTCACCGTTGGCCGCATGACCTCAACCGTTCGCATTTGGCCATTCCAGGCAGCTCCAGCCGGTAGCGTTCAGCAAGTTGCTTACCAGGCACCAGAGGGTGGCCTGCCAGTTGTTGGCGACCTCACCGGTGGTGCAGTCGGCGGCGGGACAAGCGGCGGCGGACTTCTGTCTGGCGGAAGCGGACTGCTTGTCGGTGGAGCAATCCTCGGCGTAACGGCTGGTATCATCATCGCCATCACCGCCAGCTAGACCAACTTATGGTTCCTGCGCAGGAGCTGGCCCCGGAATAACCATTGCCCTTTGTGGCACCCCTGCAGGGCAATGAAGACGAATCCTGAAAGTGATCTAGTCGGCACAATCAGACGATCAATTAAAAAGCCTCGGCCCATCCGGATCGAGGCTTTTTTTCGTAACAAACCAAATCAGAAACACCAACTGCTCCACTGCCAACAGACAGCCAACTACGAAAGCTGAATACCATGCGACCGCGATTCAAATGCCCAGAGAAGTCGACCAGAAGTCGTTAACGGTAGGGGTACGAACGACCTTTAAGAAGCCCGTGAAAGCTGTAGCAGAACTGTGGCAGCAGAATCGCGAGACTCCGTGTTTCCACCTCGGACTCTGGCCAATCAGACCGCCGCTTCATGCATCGCCAATATAAGATCAGCTGGCCACGCGGATGTATCCGTCTTTCTTCGGAGGCTCCGCTGGCGTGACGCCGTGCCCCTTCCAGCTCTGCATCCCCTGGTAAACTCCTAGAAAGCGAAGCAGTCTGCGGAAGATGACTCGCGGCCATGTTGCTTTACCAAGAGGAATCAACCCGACGAGCCAGGGAGTCAGCAAGTGCGTTTTTCGCTTCTGAACGCACTTCACGATCTTCGCAGCCAGACTTTCCGGAGTCAGCACTGGAGTGAGCAACGGGGCCTTCACGCCTTCGAACATCCCGGTGCTGATATAGCTCGGGCAGATGGCTGAAACGCCAACATGGACTCGCCCGGTCAGCTCCAGCTCTTCCCGCAGCGAATCCGTAAAACCTAGAACTGCCCACTTACTCGACGCGTAGGTCGCAGCGTTTGGCAGAGCGATCAGCGCCGACGCACTGGCGATATTGACGATGTGACCTTCGTCGCTGTCGATTAAATCCTGAAGGAAAAGATGCGTCACGATGACCGGACCGTGAGTATTGACGTCGTACGTGACGAGGTGCTTTTCGAGTGGCACTTCCAGAAACTGTCCACCAGAGACGATCCCCGCATTGTTCACCAGAATGCTGATCGGACCGTGGTCCGCATGAATCTGATCCCGGACGTGACGCACGTCAGCCGGGTCCGTCACATCCATCACATAGCCCGCACAGGGAAGAGCCTCAATCTGAAGCTCACAAACGGCTTCGGTGACGCGTTCCGGTTCGCGGTCGGTAATGATCACAAAGGCTCCCGCTTTCGCGAAAGCTTTGGCTGTCGCCAGGCCGAGACCGTGACCGGCACCGGTAATCAATACGCGCCTTGATTTGAGATTCTTCATGTCGAGCCTCCTCGAATTATGGAGACCGGTGCGGCGATGCTGCGGTTCTTCCTGAAGGAAGTTGCAGTCAGCTCGTCAGACCAGCCCCCCTTTCATGGCGTGATAGCCCAATGTTGAGAGATTCCACAAGGACGGATTCTGAAAGAGTCGACATAACGACCAGGCCACAGATTCGGGCGAAGGATGAGATGCCAGCCACACCGGTTTTGGCAGGACGACAAGCGGCGCTTCCAGAACAGTTTTCTCAATCCCGGTCAGCATAAAGGAATTGTGAACCCAGCCGGTGCCGCTCTGAATGTCCTGCCTGGACGAACTCGGATGCCCGCCCCACGGTGGACTCATCAAAGCAAAGACGACCCCCGACCACTGGTTCTGTGCGACGACTCCGTAACGAAGCCTGTCGACGCACTCATCAAGAACCTGCCGGGGCGCCAGCTTTCGTTTGAAACGACCAGGCACGGTGATCGATGCCGCCAGTGTTCCCCACAGTTTCTCATTGCAGAACTCTGTCGCCTTCCGCAAAAACTCTTCGGGACTGGCCGCGTCGATGGGCACTTCAGCACAGACGCAGACGAACGATTCGCTGCCGAACAACGGTGAGTCTTCGTCCGGCTTGACGTTTCGAATCAGTGTCCAGGGCAAGGTGCCATCCGCCTGGTTAATGCCGGCAACAAACGTCGTCGTTCCGCCGGGGCATGTCTGACTGCCGGACACGCCTCCGCCAGCAGTTTTTCGAAGTAACTGCTGAGCCTTGCCCGCCGTCAATCCGGAATACTGTTCGAACCTCTGTTCGGCTCCCGGGTAGTAGGCAACTCGCTGCGGAACTTTCGCGAGCGCATGCTCGATCCGTTGCAGAAACCGTTCGCGTTCCGGCCACTGTTTCCATGTCACAATGATTCGGGTCGCGACGCAATTGAACGCCGCGTTGTTTGTCATCGAAGCGACGATATTTTCAGCCTGAAACCTGAGCTGCGTTTTTGAATAAGCTCCCGGAACGACGATCCAGGGAGTGACGTTGCCAAGCTCGCTTCCAACGGGCTTGTCGATGATTGGTGCGTCGCGACGTTTGCGGTCGTCACGATCGCTGCCGGCCGGTCCCCAGACGATTGCGTCGTGAGTCGCTTCAGAGCCGGTTATGTGAATATCGTCGACTCGCTCATCCGCAACAGCGGCAGCACCGATCGTGGTATCTCCTGAGATAATTCGCAGCAGATCATTCTCGATAAGCGGCGCGAAAGCGCGTTCGAAAACCGGACCAACACACTCGTTAACCGGATTCATTTTGAGCAGGACAGCTCGATTATCGACGCACAGTTTCGTCAGCATATCAGCGGCTGGAATTCCACTCACATTGCCGGCGCCAAGCACCAGCGACGTGCCGGTCTGTTCGAGATTCTGATACGAAACGGCCAGGGATGCTTCGAGATTATCTTCGCCAATATCCGGCTGCAGCCAGGTCGTCGTCCGGAAACCAACGAACGTCACCGGATCGAAAAATCCAGGGCACGGTGTCAGGCGAATTCCGATCCGACCGTCACTCTTTCGGACGGGTCTGGCTGGAAGCTTTGGACGGCCACGGCGATCAATCTGCCGCATACTTCTCAGGAAGAGTTGCAACTGACGCAGCGTTGCCGCCGGTCCTCCGAGAACTTCCTGTGCACGCTCGCGGCTTCCAGGAGCAATCCCTTTCGACTCACAAACAACGTCCACCCACTCAGGAGCGACGCTGCAGATTCCGTCGACACACTGTTCCAGTAAGGCAATCCGCTGAGCGACATTCATCCGGCTCAGACGGTTTCGACCATCGGTAAGTTTCTCCAGACAACGATCCAGCGACGCGACGTCCGCGCGAACAACTTTGGCAACCTTTGGCGAAGACCGTCCCTTGGTCGACGCCCCCGTTGAGTGAGGCAGTCGGCCTGCGTCTTTCACAATGTCTGGACCGGGACGAATCATCGCGACTTACTCCTTTAAATCCGCGGCGGAACTGTCTGCTGGTGCCGGATCAGTTTTCATCACCGGGGGTGCCGCAGCGACTGCCGATTCAGAAACGCGCTGAGGATGCGGCTGCTGATCAGTCAACGTTGAATCGTTACGGAGCTTACGTCGAAGCACCTTCCCAAGGAAGTTCTTTGGCAACTCTCCGACCACCACTTCCACGATTTTCGGACGTTTATGCTTAGCGAGATGCTCAGACGCAAACGCGTCAAATGCCGCCCGGTCGAAACTATCTGCCGACCGAACGCTCACGACTGCTTTGACGATTTCTCCGCACCTGAAATCGGGTTCGCCAATAATGACGACGTCTTCCACGCCCGGAGCATTCTTCAATACTGGCTCAACATCCGCCGGGTAAACGTTGAAACCTGACGTAATGATGAGATCTTTCTTTCGATCGACCACGCGGAAGAAACCGTCCTCATCGCACGTTCCCATGTCCCCCGTGTAAAGCCACCCGTCGCGGATCACTTCAGACGTAGCCGCGGCGTTCTGCCAGTAACCGAGCATGACCTGCGGGCCTCGCACGACCAGCTCACCAATCTCGCCAGGCGGTAGAACAGATTGTCCGTCTTCGCCAACGACACGGACCTCGGTATCAGGCAGTGGCAGACCGATCGTGCCCGACCGGTTCGTTCCGTCCAGCGGCCCGGTACAGATCACCGGACTGGCCTCCGACATCCCGTACCCTTCAACCAGCGTCGCACCGGAATAACGGGCGAACTCATCAGCGATTTCTTCTGACAGCGGTGCACCACCGGAAACCACATAACGCAACGCTTTGAATTGAATCGGTCTGTCGCTTAGCAACTCATTCAACGCCGCCAGCATTGCCGGCACGGCAGGGAAGATCGAAGGTTGATGCTCCTCGATAAGCCGCAGCACGATTCGCGGAACAAACCGATGATGAATCACCAGAGTCGCCGCCATCGCCACACCAGACATCGCACACGACGTCAGACCGTAACTATGAAAGAATGGCAGAACGGTGAGAATCTTTTCGCGAGCTTCGTAAGCTCCGCCCCAGTTATAGATCTGCCAGGCGTTGGCGACGAGATTTCGATGGCTCAGCGTGACCGCTTTCGGAGCACCAGTCGTACCGCCGGTAGGAAGAATGTAAGCAGGTTCGTCGAGCGATGCTGCCTTTAGCGGCTGAAAATCGACATCCCCCGCCGCAACCTGATCTTCCAATGAATGATGAGTCGGATGATCAGGAGCCGGCCAGAACCCCAGTCGCTGCAACCTTGCAAAGGCATAACCAACCTTCTGCCACGTCGGCAGTCGATCGCCGAGCGTCGCAAAGAGAACGTGTTCCGGCCTGTACTTTGCGTTGACGATCAGCGGTGCAAGAACATCGAGGCCAATCACAACGCGACAGTCCGTCGTCGTCATGAAAGTGTCGATTTCTTCGGCAACCATCAGGGGGCTCATCGCAACGACGATCCCTCCCGCCATCCAGATTCCGTTGAGAACTGAAAGATACTCAGGCAGGTTGGGCAGCAGCACACCGACCCGATCACCGGGCTTCACGCCAAACTTCACCAGAGCCGACGCTGTCCGACGTGCATTTCCGGCAAGTTCTCGATATGTCACCGTCTGCTTGTAGTAATGGCAGGCGACCCGGTCCGGATGCCGTGACGCAGTCCGCTCAAGCAGTCCCCAGGCGTAGAGTTCGGGGTAGTTCAAAGTACGCGGCACGATGGATGGATAATGATCCAGCCACGGCCTGTCGGACGTATCGAACGATCTCAGAAATTTAGACATGCCGGGCTCCCGGTGTTGCCAGGCAGGCCCGATCATGAGCCTGCTCAGCAGGATGGGACGGTCCCGTACGCGACCGACGAAGTCAGTCTTCGGAACTGAAAATGAAGTGCGGCTGCTCTGTCTCAAGACCTGACAAAACACCCGCCCGGCATTTCCCGTTGCCGTTTTGCTTTCCCTTCAAAAGCCCGGAAGTGACTTATCAATCTAGGCCAACACTCAATACGTCTCTCAGGAGAAACGTTACCAGGCCAATCCAATCGCCGGAGTCGAACCTGGATTTCTCTGATTTTCTTCATTTTTCCGAGTTGACACGACATACCGGCACCCCCGACGAATTGATCTCCCTTGTCGTATTCGGTCAGCTGGCGGCTCGTGACTTTTCTGCCACTCCCTCTTCACTCGTTTCTGTGGGGCCAGCATTGTCAAACGCTCCCCGTCGAGCACAGTCAATCAACGCTTCGGAGGGTGCAAGATGCGAGTGCGTCTTCGCAAGCTCCTGCAAACCGTCTACGACTTTCTGAATTCCAATGCTTTGAGCGTACCGCAGCGGCCCACCCCGGAATGGCGCAAAGCCTGTCCCGAAGACCATCGCCAGGTCGATGTCTTCCGGCCTTCTTGCGACACCTTCCGCCAGACAGATTGCCGCCTCGTTGATCACCGGAAAGACCAGCCGCTCAGCGATCGCCTCTCGACTCAATCGCAAAACAGATGCTGCACCGCTCGACTTCCTCAGCTCTGCGATCGACCGAAGGACTGATTCATGCACGGCCTTTCCACCATCTGTCAGCAGCTTCGGTTGAGCCCCGAGTTTCTCACGAAGTTGTTTCAACGCTCCCCAGATGGCAGCCGGCTTCATCCGATCACCGTACGCTTCGTGTAGATTTTCAGCAACGTGAGCCGCTACATCGAGCCCGACCAGATCGCTCAAAGCCAACGGCCCCATCGGCATACCGAAGTCAACTGCCGCCTTGTCGATTTCCATCGGGTCGGAAACTTCTGCGAGCAGAAAGCCAGCTTCGTTCATGTACGGACCGAGCAACCGGTTGACCAGAAACCCTGCACAGTCACCGACGACGACCGGTGTCTTCCCCAGACGCTGCACGACCGCGAACGCTTTGGCCAACGCAGCATCACTCGTCAGTTCAGTCCGAATGACTTCGACCAGAGGCATCTGATGAGGCGGGTTAAAAAAATGCAGGCCGACGACGCGTTCCGGATACGGGACGTCGCGAGCGATTTCGCTCACAAGCAGCGAACTTGTGTTTGTCGCCAGGACGGTTTCTGAGTTTGTCGCCACGGCCAGCTCCGCGAAAACCTGACGTTTGATGTCCGGCACTTCGACCACTGCCTCGATAACGACGTCGGCGTTCTTTAACCCTCGATAGTCAGTCGCTGGACTCAGTCGATCGAAGATTTCTTCCGCCTGTCGCTTCGTAAGTTTCTTCCGCTTTGTGTCTTTGGCCAGAAGATCGCGGACAGTCTTTACACCGCGAGCAACGAACTCCGATTTGATATCTTTGAGTCGTGTCGCGACTCCCTTGCGAGCGAGCAGCAAAGCAATACCCGCTCCCATCGCACCGGCACCGATCACAGCCGCCTGCTTGAGTTCCTTCGGATCGAAGGTTGCCTTGAGCTCTTCCGGTGGCTTCTTTGCCTCTTCGGAAAGGAAGAACAGCCGAATGCACTCTCGCGTGACCGGGTTAGCAGCCAGCTCCGAGATTCCATCGGCTTCAATGTTGAACCGGCGTTTGTCGTCCGCACCAAGCCCCTTCTCGAACGTCGAGATAATCATCAACGGAGCCGGGTAATGCCCGTGCGTTTTCGACATCACCTGCTGACGTGCTTTCTTCAACGCAAACCTCTTCGCGGCAATTGTCCCTTCGAGAAATTTCATCCAGCCCGGCTTCTTCGAACTGCGAAACAGCTTTGACGCCGAGCCGAACTCGTGATGCGTCTTCAGGATTTTTTCGCCCACCGTCGACAACGCTTCGGGCGGTACGACTTCGTGAACGACGCCTTTTGATCGAGCCTGAAAACCGCCTAACTGCCGCCCGGAAAGAACCAGCGGTAGCGCATCGATCAGACCGACCAGCCGAGGCAGTCGCACCGTGCCGCCCCAGCCGGGCAGCAGTCCGAGCTGCACTTCAGGCAGCCCGAGTTTTGTTTTTTCATGAGTGCTGGCAACTCGGTATCGGCAGGCGAGTGCGAATTCCAAACCGCCTCCGAGACACGCGCCGGAAATCAACGCGACCGTTGGAACCTTCAGTTCTTCCAGCTCCTGAAAGACGCTCTGCCCGAATGTCGACACCTCGGCTGCCGCTGCTTTGTCGGTCAGATCTTCAAACTCGGTGATGTCCGCTCCGGCGATGAACACACCGGGCTTGCCACTTTGAAAAAGAACTCCTCGAATAGCAGAATCGTTTCTGATCGACGCAACCAGCTCCCGCAGCTCTTCCATGACTGATCGCGAGAGAGCATTCACCGGCCGATCTTTACGATCAATCGTGACTCGCAGAATGCCGACGTCGTCTTTTTGTGAATGCCACATTTCAGCCATGAATCCGTCCTCAATACGCAAAACACTTTTCTCGACGTTACCTCTCCCGCTTGCTGGAGAGCTCGGTCTCTCGGGACCGGGTGAGGGTTTCAGTTCTGGAATAGTCCGTGATTTCTTGAACGCCCCCCTAAATCTCACTTTCACGCGGCTACCCGCTCAACAATCGTGGCGCCGCCCTGCCCACCTCCGATGCACAAAGTAGCCAGGCCGATGTTCTGATCGCGTCGTTCCAGCTCGCCGAGCAGTGTGAGAATTAACCTCGCACCGGTCGCTCCGACAGGATGTCCGATCGCGATTGCTCCGCCGTTCACGTTCAGCTTGTCGTCGTCGATCGGCTTAAGTCGTGATGCCGCATTTGAGTCGCAGCAGCCTTCCGGTGGATTCTCGAAGCCTTTCAAACAGGCCAGCACCTGTGCCGCAAAGGCCTCGTTCAGCTCGACGAGGTCGACATCGTCCATCGTCATGCCTGCCGACTTGAGAGCTTTCGCCGATGAATAAACCGGACCAAGCCCCATTCGAGACGGGTCACATCCGGCGAACTCGGCGGACCGGATTCGACCGATTGGCTTCAGGCCGAGCGACTTTGCATAGTCAGCTTCCATCAGCAGCAGCGCCGCCGCTCCATCGGTCACCCCGCACGAATTGCCAACTGTCACACTGCCCCATTTTCGATCGAAGTACGGTTTCATTTTCCCGAGCGCCGCCATGCTTTGCCCTTCGCGCGGCCCGATGTCCTGTTCCAGAGCTTCCGACTTTGGCTCCGGATAAAGCGTCATCGTCTCGTTACAAAGTCGACCGGCCTTCCACGCAGCAACCGCTTTTTCGTGACTGTGAACAGCAAACTGATCCTGCTCGTCGCGAGAAATCCCGTACTCGCGAGCCAGCTTTTCCGCCGTGTCGCCCATCATCAGATCGGACACGGGGTCCGTCAGTCCAAGTTTCAAACCGATGAGCGGTGCAAAGTCGCCAGGCCGAAACCTGGCAATCCCGGCGAGCTTCTGCCCTGCGGTCTTCGCCTTCGAAAGCTGGAGCAGCTTTTCTCCGAACGTCTTTCGAAACAGCAGCGGAACGTTGCTCATCGAATCAACGCCGACCGCGACGACAGACTTCACAGCGCCGCTGGCAATTCTCGCCGCCGCCTGAGTGACGCTTTCCATTCCGCTCGCACAGTTTCGATTGACCGTGTGAGCGATCCGGTCTTTCGGGATTCCAGCTCGCAGCGCAATGACTCGCGCGACGTTTGCGGCATCGACAGGCGACGCGACGTTGCCGGCAATCAGCTCGTCAATGTCTTCCGGCGAAATATTACATCGATAAAGCAATTCCTGAACAACCAACCGGCCAAGTTCAGGAGCGGGCGTTCCGATCAAGTCGGCTCCGGCCTTCACGAACGGAGTCCGTACTCCGCCAATAATCACTGCTTCTGCCATGACATTTCTCCATGGTCATGAAATTTTCGGCCACAGAGAACATCGAGGTCACGGAGAATTCTTCAGCGGACTGGCTCCGTGGCATCGATGTTCGCAGTGGCTCAAATTCATCCTGTTCTCAATCATTGGTCAGTGTTTGATTGTCTTCAGTAAGTGACTCTGGCGAAACACCGGTTTCAAAGCGGCTACGCAGCTCGGTTTCGAAGGTCGATCCTCCTCACTTTGCCCAGAAAGTTCTCCGGCAGAGCGTCGCAGACTCGAAATTCTCGAGGCACCTTGTAACCAGACAGCCTTTCCCGACAGAACGATTTCAGTTCTTCCAGATTCGGCGGGCCGCCAACGGAAGGCACTACCCAGGCACAAACCAGTTCTCCGTACTTACGATCCGGAACCCCCACCACCGCACACGTTTCGACGGCAAAATGCTCTCGAATGATCTCTTCAACCTCGCTCGGATATACGTTGAGACCACCCGAAATAATCATGTCTTTCTTCCGGTCGACAATCTCGAAGAAGCCATCATGCGTGACCGTGGCAAGGTCACCGGTAAACAGCCAGCCGTCCCGCAAAGCATTTGCCGTCTCTTCGGGGTCATCCAGGTAACCCTGCATGATCTGCGGACCTTTGATAATCAGTTCGCCAATTTCTCCGTGAGCAACCTCGCGCGTACCGTTTTCCAGGTCGACCAATCGAACGTACGTGTTTGGCAACGGCAGACCGATACTTCCAATTCGAGCCGTCCCGTCAGACGGGTTTGAGTGAGTCACCGGTGAGGCTTCCGACAGCCCGAAGCCTTCGATGATTGTCGCACCGGTCAAGTGTTCGAACTCGCGACCGACTTCTCCCGACATGGCCGATGCGCCGGACATGCAAAGTCGTAAACCTTTAAGCGCTTTGCCACGCTTCCGCATCTCGTCGTTCAGTGACGCGATCATAAATGGGACGAGCAAAGCAATTCCTGGCTGATACTTATCCATCAGTCCAAGCGTTCGCTTCGGATGGAATCTCGCCTGAAGAATAAGGGTCGATCCGCCAACCAGAGGCGAGAGCATCGCGCATGTTGCACCGTACACGTGAAAGAAGGGCAGCACGGAGAGGAATGTTTCGCAGCCTGGCTCAAGCCCACTCCAGACATGCAGCTGAGCGACATTCGCGCAGAGGTTGTTGTGAGTCAGCACGGCCACTTTCGGAGAGCCAGTCGTGCCGCCCGTCGGTTGCAGCACGGCGGGTAGACTCGGATCATCGAGCAGCGGTTCCGTAACGGGCTGGCCAATGGACGCTAATTCTTCAAAACGCAACTGCTTTGCCGCCTTCTTCGCGACAGGCCTTCCATACGCGAGCTTCTGAAGTGTGTAAGCGAGCCGGTAACCGAGCGGGAGGTGCGGCGCGAGACTCGTCACAATCACGGCCTTCAGGGCAACTTCGCTGGCCATCTCAGCAAGTGGTTTCATGCGAACATCCAGGCCGAGCACGGCCTGAATTCCACACTTGGTCGCCAGACCGGTCAGCTCGGCAGCAGACATCAGCGGGTTAGCCGGAACCGCTTCCGCGCCCAGCCAGTGAATCGCGAACCAGGTAATCACGAACTCGGGACAGTTCGGCAGAACGAGCATGACTCGATCACCCGTACCGATTCCCAGTTCCTGCAGAGCGCCGGCAGTTTGCCTGATTCGGTCGAGCAAATCCTGGTACGTGTGGCTCGTTCGGAAATAGCGAAGCGCGACTCGGTCAGGATACCGCTCGACCGCCGATTGAAGCAGTTGCTCAACACGCCGCGGCGTGTACTGAATCTCTGGCGGAATTCCCAGCGGGTAAGACTTATGCCAGGAGGCTGTCGACGCACCGAAAATCGGCGTCACAGGAAATGGCGAATCAGCAAAATCACGAGCGGATTCAAACGGTACAGTTTCCATTGGTAACTCCCACTATCCCTGTCTGGAGTACAGGTCACAGCACCAGAGCTTCCGACGAAACTGGACGGAGAGTGTCAGCCATTTCCGCCAGCTCTGAAAAAGAGAGCAGAGGCAAAAAGACTGCACCTTCGGCCTGAGGCCCATCGGCTCGGACGTTTTTCTGAGGAGCGACCGTCATGGCCTCTCAAACACAGATTCCTGTCCGAAACCCGCTTTCAATCATTGAGCGTCTGCTCAGACAATCGAAAACAGTTCTGGTGAATGCACAAAAAGGGAGCGGGATTGTCCGAGTCGACGTCCGCCAGCTTCGGACACTGATCAGTAACCGTTAACGAAACCTCATCCGAACGGCGACTGCCGACAGGCGAGTTTCTCTGATTTGCTTGTGAAGTGATTGTGCGAAGGGGGAACGCACAGACATGACCGGGTATGCTTCGCGAGAACAGAAGAAGTGATGACTGAACGCTTCCCGCAAAGCGACGATCATTTATCACTTATCGGAATTCGCAACAAGATTGATCAGGAATTCCTGCAGAGGTGGTTTCCCAGCCGCAGGGCCAAGTTGTTTTCTACCGACCTGCAGCCAGCGGCCCGTGAGTCCAAGGGGCTGAGATTCCTGCCGTAAAAATTTTCAGCCACAGAGCACACAGAGTTCTCAGAGGATTTATTTTTGAGCTTCTTCGTGACATCAGTGCTCTCTGTGCCTTTTCCAGTTTCAACAAGCTCCAAAGGGATTGACCATAAACATGTCTACAGAAAATAAAGTCGCCATCATCACGGGAGCCGGCTCGGGCGTCGGGCGAGCATCGGCACTGGCATTACTCAAGGAAGGTTACTCCGTCGCGATCGCCGGTCGCCGCGCAGACGCTCTTCAGAAGACGATTGAACTTGCGGGAGATGCCTCGTCAAGAGTGCTCGCCGTACCGACGAACGTGTGCGACGCAGCGTCCGTCGAGAACCTCTTCACAAAAACTGTTGAAGCATTCGGGCGAGTTGACGTTCTCTTCAACAACGCCGGAACGAGCGCACCGGCGATCCCGCTGGAAGATCTCACCCCCGAGCAGTGGCAGGCCGTTGTCGACGTCAACCTGACAGGGCCGTTTCTCTGCACACAGGCAGCTTTCCGAGTGATGAAAAGTCAGACTCCACAAGGCGGTCGGATCATCAACAACGGCTCCATTTCCGCTCAAACACCCAGGCCCCATTCCTCGCCCTACACCGCCACAAAGCACGCCATCACAGGACTGACCAAGTCAACGTCGCTCGACGGACGCCGATACAACATTGCCTGCGGACAGATCGACATCGGCAACGCCGCCACGGAGATGACCGAACGCATGGCCGACGGAGTTCCTCAGGCTGATGGCTCGATCGCTGTCGAACCGCGAATGGACGTCAACGATGTCGCCAGCGCCATCGTCTACATGTCCAGCCTGCCGCTCGAATCAAACGTCCTGACGATCACCGTCATGGCTACAAAAATGCCGCTTGTAGGACGAGGCTGAGAAAGTCGCGAGACCGCAGCCGAGGGGCTCGACGCTGGCGTCTGGTCCGCTAACATTCGGACCGGCGGGCAAAGGCCCACGGACAACTGGCAGCAAAACAGGATTATGAAGGCTCCGGCAATGAGTGACGGCAAGATCAGCGGCAAGGTTCATTTCATCGACGAAACGAAGACGTTCGGCCAGAACGGCTTCCGTAAACGGACAGTCGTCCTGGAAAAAGACAGCGGACGATTCACCAATTACATCCCGATTGAATTTATCCAGGAAAGTTGCGACACCGTCGATTCGCTGAAGGTCGGCGACGAAGCCGAAATCACGTTCGAACTGACCGGTCGAAAATGGCAGCGCGACGCAGCCAGCGAAGTGAAATACTTCCTGAACGCTCAGGCCAGCAGCTTTCGAGTACTCGGCGACGCGGCCCCTGCAGGTACCGACGACGACGGTGCTCCGATGTTCGACCCGTCGAACGAAACAGAATTCGACGAAGACAACGTCCCGTTCTAAACGAAGCTCGCAGGTCAGGAGCCGCCTGACCGAGTCGTCAGAGATCTGAACCTCGAAATACGCCATAAGCACAAGAAGGTCATGCCGTCTTTCGTGTTTTGGTGTGTTTCGCGGTTTCCAGTCGCGTTTGAGATTCTTCGTGCTGAATTTCGTCAGGCAGAACCTGACCTACGGTTGCGGCTTCGCGTGGAGGGCCTGGCGTCGCTGAGCAGGCTGCGCTGAACTGATTGCGTCGTCGGGCGGCCGGAGGTCGAAGGGCCGCAGGAAGGCCGGTCGGTCTCGGCGACCGCCTCGGACGTAATCCCGCCAGAGAGACTGTGCGACATTTTCCGGAGCAAGGCCGCAGGTCTCAGTCAGAAACTCGAAAAGCCGCTCCGAAAGTCTGGCCAGCGGAATTCCGTGCGCACGTTGCTCGCGCTCAAACAGCCAGTCGCTGAGTGCCAGAAAACTCCCGAAGGGCGAACCAGACTCCTGCCAGATCAGCTCTCGGGACTCGACGAAGTTGCCGCTGTTCGCAATCAGATCCCAGTATCTCGCAAAACGCCGCAGCCGGTGCATCGTCGCGAAATCGACCAGACTGTTGCTGAGAATTTCGTACGGCGGAGCAGCGCTGTAAACCATTTGCCACTCGGCATCGTGCCGAATAATCGGCGTGCCGCGGAGGCGTTTCAGGATACCAACCTGGATCTCCTGCGGTTCGAGACGCACCAGTTTGTCGAAACCGGCGCCGAAACTTTCGAGCGTTTCTCCTGGCAGGCCGACGATCAGGTCCGCGTGAATGTGGACTCCGGTCTGCTCGTTCAGGAAGCGGAAATTCCCGGCCAGCTTCTCGTTGTCCTGCTGCCGGCTGATCAACTTCCCCACTTCGTCGTTAAAAGTCTGGACGCCGATTTCAAACTGAAGCACGCCCGGCGCGAACTGTGAAATCAATTCTCGAAGGGATTCAGGCAAGCGATCCGGAATCATTTCGAAATGCAGAAAGAGCCCCGGTTCGTAGCGTTCGAGGAAGAAGTTGAGAATCGCCTGACTAACTCGCAGGTTCAGATTGAATGTCCGGTCGACAAATTTGAATTGCCGAACCCCGCGATCAAACAACGACTGCATCGCCGCCAGAAACGTTTCGAGGTTTGCCTGTCGAACGGGAATTTCGAGAGCCGACAGGCAGAACTCGCAGGTAAACGGGCAGCCACGTGAAGCCTCGACGTAGATGACGCGGTGGCGAATGTCTTCGTCCGTGTAGAAATCGTACGGGAGCCTGAGCTGCTCGAACTGCGGTGGCGGGGCGTGGATGATCTTTTCGAGTGGCGGCGTTCGAGCAAGCAGCTGCTGGCACAATTCCGGAAACGCGAGGTCGCCTTCTCCCGTGATGACGTAATCAGCCAGCTCAACAATTGGTTCTCCGTCGGTCTCGTAACTGACTTCCGGGCCGCCAAGCACAATCTGAATGCCGGGTCGCAGTCGCTTGAGATCGGCAACCAGCTTCGTCGTGGGCTCAATATTCCAGATGTAAACGCCAAGACCGACGACCTGCGGTTCCTCATCAAGAATCTTTGTAAGGACGTCAGTCGTGTTCTCGCTCAGGCCGAATTCAAGCATCGCCGTCTGAGCACTCAGATCGCCCATATTCGCCAGCAGATATCTCAACCCGAAAGCTGAGTGCCAGTACCTGGCGTTAAAAGTGGCAATGACAATGTCGGCCATTGGAGAAACCAGTACCGATCTTCATCCCGCCTAACGGGAGGCAATTGCCTGCGCGATGGGACGGAGCACCTGCTCGATAACATGCCGCTCAAGCAGCTCTTCGCTGTTGGCACGTAACGCCTTCAACGAATCCAGGAATGACGTGTCCGGGCCGAGGCTCCCGTATTGTCTCACCGTGAAGTAAACGCTGAGCGGCTCTTCTGGAAACTCATCACGGCGCACCTGGTAAGCGTTAGTTCGAGTTTCGATCACCAGTCGAGCCTGACGTCGGCAGGAGCCTTCCAAAGCCAGTGTGACGCTGGGTTCAAAGTTCAACACCTGGGCACCAGAAATCCCGGCAAAGGCATCGTACGAGGGGCTGACTCCGAGTGCGTCGGCGACGAGTTCATCGTGATTTCCACGATAGAGAAAATCGAACCCGATCATATAGTCAAGCGCTTCGCAGTCGAGCTGGCTGACCGACAGCATGTAAGGAATCAGCTCAAGGACAAGCTCATGCTGACCAACCGCGTCGTCGATTGAAGTCTGGTTCAACGCTCCGCTGCAAATGCGGCGAGGCTCGATCGAAATCCAACGTTGCTGGCCGCTCTCTTTGTCCTGTTCGAGAACAAAGTCGCCATTCTCGCGCTGAAAGAAATTCCGCAGCGACGGGTAACTCTTCTGCACGCGTTCGAGAAATCCGAGCACGGTCTCTCGGCCGTTGGGCAGCGCCATCTCTGTGCTGAGATTCATGTTGCAGTAGTAGTCGTCGGCCAGGTCGGCATACAGATTCATCAATCGCCTCAGTGAATTCAGGCCGCGCCTGAAAGGAAAATTCGAAGCAGCTTCGCGCCGACACTCGATCCAAAAGGCCGGTTGAGTTTCCGTTCCGTCCGTGGCGGCGTAGTGTACCGGTGCCCTGAATGACGGTCAAAGAGGCCGCAACTCGCGAACTTCCTGGCCACTTCCGACAAGGAACCACATCAATGTCTCAACGCAAAGCCCGAAATGAGTCTGAGATTTTTGACGACACGCTGGACGTCAGGTTCGAGGTTTCAGTTTTTGAAACTTCATTGAGGTGGCTGGCGATCGCTGCCCGCAATGGAGTACTGACTCGTGTCAAAATCGGCCATCCATCAGAAGAAATGGCGTTGCAGGCTTTCGTCGTCGAAGAAAATCTGACCGACACACAGATCGACATCGTCAACTGGGCTCCCGACCTGCGCGACCAGTTAACACGATTCGCGGATGGCGAGCCGGTCTCCTTCGAAAAAGTTGAGCTATCCTGGCCGAAGCCGTTGACTCGATTCCGTAAGCGAGTGATCTCAGAAGTTCGCCGCATCTCGTGGGGAAACACGCTGACTTATGGCGAGATCGCCAAACGCGCGGGCTCGTCGGGCGCTGCCAGAGCCGTCGGAACAGCCATGTCAACAAACCGGTTTCCGTTCGTCATCCCCTGTCATCGCGTTGTCGGCAGTGCCGGCGGACTGGGCGGCTTCACAGCGCCCGGCGGAACAGGTTTGAAAGAGCAGCTCCTGATGATGGAAAGCGACTCGTCGAATACTCCCCTGTTCTCAGGCCGTCAGCTTGTGCAAGCGTAATCGCTTCGGCAGAAATCAAAGCAACGGTTTGACAGGATGCAACCCGGATTCACCCGGAAATAAGCTGAGGATGTAACAACTGCCCATTTGCAGATGGCGGAGCTTTCGGCGGAGTGAATACGCTCGATACAATCGTCACGTGGCGAGTATCCTGACCGATGCTTAAGAACGCAGCCCGCGGCCCGCAGGTTTTCCAATGAACGTTAGTTTTGTCCGACCAGCCGTCTCGGAACTCAGGTTCCATCTGTTTGAGCGTTCGCTTCATCCCGAGCTGTTCGACATTCGAAAACAGGATCAAATTCGTCAGCCGGACTACACCGCGAAGATACGAATCTGCGATGCCGGCCATCTGGTAACTATCCAGTTTGGCGACCTGATCCTTTCGGAAGTTGTCGCCAGCCGCAGCCAGCCACTTCCTGATCGAAACGAGCGATTCCATCGCCATCTGAAAGGCAGCCGTGACGAGTCGGTCAAATGCGGCGACCGGGTCACGTATCACATGAGCTATCAGGTCGAAAAGCTCTCGCCGGAAGTGTTCCTCAACATGCACGAGGAATTGCAGCACGACTGCCAGAGAGCCCCCATCTCTCACTGCTTCAGTTCGCCCAATCGACTGTCTCCAGCAGCTCTGAGTTTCATTCAGACGGACGTCTGGCCGCACAGCCTGTTGATCCATGCGTTCCACACATTTCCGGAGGACTGTGCGATCGTGAAAACGCAGTCCCTGTTCGAGCTGTAGCCACGCTGTCGCGACTTTGGCAGCGTCCAATCGAGCCGACCTGTAAACAAAACCGACGATTCCGAGCACGTCGCGTTTTTTTGCTCGATTGGGGTTTCATCAGTTTTGGGAGCCGATTATTCGTTCGCTTCCTCGCCGACTCGCGGCTGACCTGCCCCCGCCTATCAGCTCAAATTGACGCACGGATGCGTAATCAAGAACCGACAGCAATTTCTCAAATCCCCCCGGGGCCTGCACAACGAGGCAAATCGCACTGCTCCGGGTGGTCGATAGAACCATCAGCGGCATCGGCCATAACCGATCGCATCCGTCGGGAAGAACGCCACTTTTCAGTCACGCGCCGCCATACTGAATTGTCCAGCGTATTCAGTCTTTCGCCGCCAATCTTTGATTCCTTCACGTGGAAAAGCGGCATTCACCGTACACCAATCTGTCAGCCAGCGACGACCTACGTGTTACCCGCTGAACTCTATTTCCCTACTGGTTTAACGACCTCAAACTGGATTTCGGATTCGGCATCCTCGAGGTCGTCAGCGGTTGCCTCTCAAAATTCGTGACTCGACGTTTCCCTATGACTTCTGTGGACGCATCATGAAAAACGCTCCAAGTCTTGTTGCATTGCTGGGTGGTGGGTTGTTTCTCTGGGCCATTGCCTGCTTCGCCTTGCATGGACCGGTCATTCTTGCCTACATCGCAATTCAGGTCGCAACGTCCGGAATCTTTGCACTGGAGATGCGACGGATCGAGAAATCGATCCCGAAGCGAGCAGCTGCAACGGTCAAGGCCAACAGCTCGGCAACACGAGCCGCCTGAACAAACGGCTAATTACTGCCTGAATATGCAGAATTTCGTGATAGATCACCATCCTTCGCGACCACAGTCTGTTTACGCCCGATTGACAACGGCCCTATTTTCGGGCTGCCGTCAATCGGGCGTTTTGCGTTTTCAGAATCTCGACATCGGAAGAGACGCGCCACTTAAGTCTGTCAGTATTCCGACATTCATCTGCGGACCGCGATTTTCGACAATCTGGAACAGATCGATCATCTCGAATACACATTCGAGCAATTGTCGAATTAAGCAGTCAGCGAACTTCGACAACACCTCGCGTTAACCTTTTATTAACTCGCTATTTACAACGAAACACGGTCCTGCGGGCGAACGGGAGCAGCTAACACGGCGGCAGTCTTACAGCTCAGGGTCTGACGATTTTTCCATTTTCCGGATTTCTCTAACTCTCATGGTGGCGACGAGTTTCGACACCTGGTGCGACCATCTGAACGAGTCAGTTTGTAACGGCGGCTTGACAGACTGAAGGGCCGATTTAAGATTCCCGCTCGCTTCTGAGTCACTACATCTTGGGCTTCATTTTGGCGACAACACTACCGATAGTGTCTGGTAGAGTTTCCGTTCAAGCTCGGCGTCTCTGATGTCAGTTCTCGTTTTCATGTCAGATCGGTCGGTGAACACACCGTCGGTTCATGAGAGTTCTCGGAGGAGAATTCAGTCGCTTGACAGGTTTGCCTGAACCTGTCGGCGGGCTCACTTCTAAACGCTCCAGTCTCGGCAACCAAAGGAGTGGCATGCGGCGTCTTCGCCAGCATGCCGGGATTTCTTAAAGCACCCGCTCAATTTCTGCGAGGATTCTGCGCGCAGACAAAACGCTCACGCATGGAAGTATTCGAGCCGTAAGGTTTCGCGAATTGCCGGCTGTGTTCGCTTATCTGACGTTGGTTCAAACAGAGAAAGACTGGTTGAAATGGAATTCAGACTGGCAACGGCAGGAAGCTGAGCACGGACAGTCCCACGACGGGCCTGAAAGAACTCAGGATTAGTTCATCGATTTTCGTGTAGTTTGAACAAGGAGAGTGCACGATGCACCGCAGCAAGGGATTCTTCGAGGATGATTTCGAGGCCCAGGATGGGCACAGTGGCACAATCATTTCTGAGGCCAGCCCGATGGAGATCGAGCCTCATTTCTGTCCGGAAGGCGTTGACCCGTTCACAACAGTTGAGTGGGAAGCGCGGACCGCACACATCAAGGACGAGAACGGTGGGATTCTGTTTGAGCAGCAGAACTGCCAGATCCCGAAGGACTGGAGCCCTCTGGCAACCAACGTCGTTGTCAGCAAGTACTTCTACGGCGAGCCCGGCACGCCCGAACGTGAAACCAGCATTCGACAGGTCGTTCACCGCGTCGCCCGCACCATTGCCGACTGGGGCATCCAGGATGGCTACTTTGCCAGCCAGGCCGACGGCGAGACCTACTACCGAGAACTCGCCTGGCTTTGCCTGCACCAGCACGGCTCGTTCAATTCGCCCGTCTGGTTTAATGTGGGACTGTTCCACCAGTACGGTGTGAAAGGCTCGCGCGGCAATTACCGCTATGATGTCCAGACCCGCTCGATCCGCCGCCCGGAAACTCCGTACGAGTACCCACAGGCTTCCGCATGTTTCATCCAGTCTGTCGAAGACAACATGGAAGACATCATGCGACTCGCTCGCAGCGAAGCCATGCTGTTCAAGTTTGGATCAGGAACTGGCACCGACCTGTCGACGATCCGCAGCTCCAGAGAAAAGCTGTCCGGTGGAGGTTCTCCATCTGGGCCACTGAGCTTCATGCGGGTTTATGACCAGATCGCCGCTGTCGTGAAATCGGGCGGCAAGACTCGTCGTGCGGCGAAGATGCAGAGCTTAAAAGACTGGCATCCGGACATCATGGAATTCGTCCAGTGCAAGTCGAAAGAAGAAAAGAAGGCTCGCACCCTGATCGATTCCGGCGAGTACGATGCCAACTTCAACGGTGAAGCGTACAGCTCGATTATGTTCCAGAATGCAAACCTTTCGGTTCGCCTTTCTGACGAGTTCATGCAGGCCGCCGAAAACGATGGCAAGTGGCAGACGCATTGGGTGACTGACCCTTCAAAACCGGGTCCGGAATACAATGCCAAAGATGTTCTGCGGGAAATGGCAGAAGGCACCTGGTACTGTGGCGACCCTGGCGTTCAATACGAAACGACCATCAACCGTTGGCATACCTGCAAGAATTCCGGCCCGATTAACGCCTCGAACCCGTGCTCTGAGTACATGTTCCTGGACGATACGGCCTGCAATCTGTCGAGTATCAACCTGCGGAAATTCCAGAAGGAAGACGGCACCTTCGACGTCGCCAGGTTCCGCCGAGCGTCCAGCATCTTCATCACGGCTCAGGAAATTCTGGTCGACCATGCCAGCTATCCGACGCCGTCGATCGCTGAGAATTCGCACCGCTTCCGTCCACTGGGACTGGGCTTTGCAAATCTCGGCAGCCTGCTGATGTCGATGGGGATTCCTTACGACAGCGAAGCGGGACAGGGAATCTGCGGGGCATTGACTGCTTTGTTGTGTGGAGAAGGCTATCGCACATCGAGTCAGATCGCTGGCAATCTTGGTCCCTTCGCCGGGTACCACGAGAATGAAAAACCGATGCTCGAAGTCATGGAAATGCATCGTGACGCCACGAACAGGATCAACCCGGAATGTCCGGAGTATCTCCGAACGGCGGCTCGCGAGGTGTGGGACGAGTGTGTCGAGTCTGGCCGTCGATACGGGTATCGCAATGCTCAGGCAACCGTTCTGGCTCCAACCGGAACGATCGCGTTCATGATGGACTGCGACACAACCGGCATCGAGCCGGATATTGCTCTGGTCAAGTACAAGCAGCTTGCTGGCGGCGGCATGATGAAGATCGTCAATAAGACGGTTCCGCTGGCTTTGAAAGCTCTTGGCTACACCGAAGCTCAGTCGAAAGAAATCGTCGCGTACATCGACAAGAACGAGACGATCGAAGGGGCTCCGGATTTCAAAGACGAGCACCTGGCTGTCTTTGACTGTGCCTTCAAACCGGCAAATGGAACGCGATCCATTGCCTGGCGTGGACACGTCACGATGATGGCCGCAGCTCAGCCGTTCCTCTCTGGAGCAATTTCAAAGACGGTCAATATGCCTGCCAGTTCGACTATCGAAGACATCGAAGACGCTTACAAGGAAGGCTGGAAGCTGGGTCTGAAAGCTCTCGCGATTTATCGCGACGGCTCGAAGCAAAGCCAGCCGCTGGCAACTTCGAAAGAGGGTGACCGTAAGAAGGGCGGCGAAACCATCATCGTTCAGTCCGGGCCGGTTCGTCGTCGACTCCCTGGAACTCGTCAGTCGCTGACTCACAAGTTCTCGGTTGGCGGACACGATGGTTACATCACTGTCGGCCTGTTTGAAGACGGCACACCAGGCGAACTGTTCATCACAATGGCCAAAGAAGGTTCGACCATCGGCGGTCTGATGGACACGATCGGAACATTGACGTCGATGGCTCTGCAGTACGGAGTGCCACTCGGCGACCTGATCAGCAAGTTCACTCATATGCGGTTTGAACCGTCGGGGTGGACCGGCAATCCTGACATTCCGAACGCGAAGAGCGTCGTGGACTACATCTTCCGCTGGCTCGGCATCGAGTTTCTGGAAGGTTACCGCGAAGCGAACACGCCGAAGGGAATTGCTGAAACCCAGGCAAAGGCAGCCATCTCCTCTCCAGAGAAGTTGACTGACGAAGTCGCAGCGATGATTAACGGTCAGGTCGAAAGCGCCGGATTCGGCGACGCGACGTTGAACGGAGCTTCTGCTGACGTCGCGGTTTCACCCGAAGCAGATGAAGACTCACCAGCGGTTCGCAGCAAGCAGTTTGCTGAGTTCCAGTCAGACGCTCCGGCGTGTGACGGCTGCGGAGCCATCACCGTCCGCAACGGAAACTGTTACCTCTGCCACAACTGCGGCAACAGCATGGGCTGCAGCTAAACGCTCCGGCGGGTGATCAGGCAACGTTGTCATGGTCACTTCAACAGGAACACAAAGAATTCAGCCCCGATGACACGCTTGTGTTGTCGGGGCTTTTATTTTCAATGTTCAAACTCCAATCATCCGCCTGTACTCTGGTGGCCGGTGAATCGCTATCTCGGCAGAGCTCACTCATTATCTTCTCGGCAACCGCTTCGAGACCGAAAATGACAACCATCGATCAACTTCGCACTCACGATCAACTTCGCACTCAATTGCTTGAATTACCTTGAATTACCCAGTGGCGACCGTGCGGCACTTGCCCGTGACCTGTTGCTAAGTCTGGACGGTCTGGCTGAAACATCCGACATTGACTCAAGCTGGCCCGACGAAATCCGACGTGCGACCCTGAAAAGCTTTCCTTATGCAGTGATCTTTCAGATCGTCGATCCCGAAAGCGTCGTCGCCCCCGCAGTCGCATATTTGAGCCGAAAACCATCTTACTGGCTTCATCGAATTGCGGATTGGTAATGATATCTGCCGATGGCTGTGCCAAAACATCCAGGTCCACTCAGGCCAGCACCTGGGTCTCCAGCTCCGCCGATGACAATGTCTGAACGGCTGCCAATTTTCCTTCGCTTTTATCCCATTCAACTCAGGCCTGCTGTTGAGTCCACGCTGTTGAACAGGTTGTCGACTGGAGGACAGTTTCAAGCTCTTCCGCGGTTTGGAATCGTTCGTCGGGATTCTTGGCGAGACACTGCATGATGATGGCCTCGACGTCGGCAGGGATGTCGGGGCGGAGTTCGCTCAGAGGAAGCGGTGACTCGTTGGCGTGGGCGAAAAGGACTTTCAGGACTTTGTCGCCCCGAAAGACTGGCCGACCAGTGAGCAGGAAATACGCGGTTGCGCCCAGGGAGTAGATGTCGCCTCGGGCGTCGGGTTCTGATTCTCCGAGGACTCGTTCCGGAGGGGCGTACATGGGAGAGCCGATAACGGCTCCTTCGATCGTGATCTCAGGCGATGACTCGGGATTATCCAGTGACTTCACCAGACCGAAGTCGAGCAGTTTCGCCACATCAAGAACTCCGCCGCGTTCCGTTGCAAAAATATTGCCTGGTTTAATATCCCGGTGAATCAGTCCGGCTCGATGAGCTTCTCCCAGAGCTGACGAAACCTGCTTCAGAAGATGCACGACTCGCGCCGCTGGCATTGGGCCGGTCTTGTCGACCAGAGCCTGCAGGTCCATGCCGGGCAGGAATTCCATCGCGTAGTAGAACGTTCCATCCAGGGTGTAGCCGAAGTCGTAGATTTCGACGGTGTTGACGTGAGTCAGTCCGGCCGTGGCCTGAACTTCGGATTCGAAGCGGGCGATTGCTGTCGCGTCGTCGGCTTTTTCAGCTCGGATCAACTTGATCGCACAAGGACGCTTCAAAAGCTGGTGCTCGGCAAGGTGAACTTCGCCCATGCCGCCGGCTCCGAGCTTTTTCTTCAATGAGTAAGCGCCCAGCTGTTTGGCGTCGTAGGCTTCTCGCCTCAATCGACCGATCCGGAAGGAGCCATAAATCGCCGTCACGCCAGAGATGGTTAGCCACAGCAGTAAGGCCGAGAATCCCCCGCCACCAAACATGCGCTCGCGAACGATTGGCTGCTCAATTGAAACCAGGATGGCTCCGGCCAGCGGTATCATCCCCATCGTCCCGATCACAACCACGGCTCGTCGAAGCGAATTCGGGACAAACCAGGCGTAGATATTGATCAGAATGATCCACGGAACAGCCGTCTCTGCCGGGTATGCCGCAGCGACTTGTTCAAGCAATTCAGGACCGCAGGCACACGTTCGGCAATGTTGCATCCATACAAAAAGCAAAGTCGGTAGCCCGAAAATAATCAACTCAAGGCTGAGCAACCGGAACCGGCAGGCCACGAAACACCGTTGAAGGAACACCGCAGCGCCGGCAAGAGCGATCACCAGGGCTGCGTGACCGAAACCGAGTTGCTGCATCGGTGGAGTCGAGTACAGCCCCAGAGCGAAGTTGCGAACCAGAAAAGCGAACGTGCCTCCGCACAAAATGATTGCTGCAGTCTTCAGCCGCTGGTTTCGGAGAGCCTGCTGCTCGCAACTGAAATTCGACGGCCCACCATCAACCATCCCTCCGACAGGACAAAACGCTTGATGTCTGGACGCGTGACTGGATGACCGAACCGGTACTGCATCGGAGGAAGTCGGCGTATGACGCATATTAGAGCTCGATTTCCAATCGTAAGTTCACTCAAAATTCCGAAGCGTTGTACGCTGCTTCAATCCCGGGGGCTACGACAGTACGATCGCAATCGTTGAGGAAAACTTCAAACTGAGGTGCCCGCAGAGAAATCAGAATCCGATGCCATGCACAATTTGCCTGACAGGTTGTGTCAGACGCGTCGCGAGAATGGGCAGCCGAGACGAGCCTGACCAGGCATCTCCCACGTCAAGATAGAAGCTCAGAGCGGGTTATTCGACCTTAATCAGTACGCAGGTCACATCGTCGTGAATCGGGTTGTCGCCCGCAAATTTGCGACAGGCTTCTGCCAGCACCTTAATAATTTCTTCCGAAGTCGACTGTCGCGCATCCCTCACACACTGCAGCATTCGCTCACGCCCGAACAGCTCCTGATCAACGGAAGCTGTTTCGTAAATCCCGTCGGTTGGCAGAATAAGTGTGTCGCCCGGTTCAAGTTGCAGTGTTGCCGATTCGTACCTGACGTCGTCCATCAGACTGAGCACCAGATTCGTCGCTGCTACTTCCTTGTAAGTACCATTCGAATCAAGGTGATATCCCGGATGCCCGGCGCTGGACCAGGTCAGTTGCCGCGTTGCGGGATCAAGGATCGCCAGAAACAGCGTGACAAAAGTCCCGGCCCGCATGTCCGCGCAAAGCTGCTGGTTCACCCGAGTAAGTACATTCGCAACGCCGAGCCCCTCTGCGGCATAAGCTCGAATGTACGAACGCGTCTGAACCATATATAGCGCGGCCCCCAGACCGTGACCGCTCACATCTCCCACAGCAATGGCCAGACGTCCGTCCGGCAACGGAATAAAATCGTAGTAGTCGCCGCACCCCTCTTCCGTTGGAAACGCTGCCCCTGCGATGTCGAATCCTGAAATTGCGGGACAACAGGCCGGGTACAACGTCTGCTGGACCGACTCAGCAATCCCAAGCTTTTCTTCAGCCCGACGACGACGTTCTTTTTCAATTGCGTACTTGATGGCGTTATCGAGAAGTCGCTCATGCTGACGTGCATACTCGACGGCCTGACCGGCCACCGCGCTGACGCTGGTCAGAATATCGAGATCAGCTTCGGCAAAGGGTCTGTCACCGTCATCAGAATCGATGCAGATAGCTCCGAGAATTTCATCGTGAGGGCCAGTCAACGGAGCACAGATCGATGACCGAAGCCGACACTCGAAAATTGACTCCGAACATTCGTCGTTCATTTCGTCAACGCTGAGAATTGCCTGACGCTGGGCGATGACATCGTCGGCGATACTCATCTTCAACGGACCGAGCGAATCCGAACACAACGTTTGCGAACCTGTTTGTTTCGTTGCGCGGAGGACTGGCCCCCCAGTCACATCGTCAATCAACCAGATGTTGCCTCGCCGGCTTTGAGAGAAGACGTCAAACAGGCCGTCCAGAATGTTGGCCAGCACTTCAGACAGGTTAAGGCTCTTCCCAAGGCTGCCAACAACTTTTAGAACAGCCTGCAACCGTTGCTCGACTGCGCCGGAAATCGAACTCCCTTCCTGAACGGTCGTCGTGTTGGTGCGGACAACATTTGCAGGCGTCCTGGACTCCAGGGAAATGTTCGGCTCGAAACCAGGCTCGTGTCGTTGTTCAACGACAAGCTCCGACACACCAGCCAACCGAAACACGCCAGAGACACGATAGAAGTGAATGGTGTCGCCATCCCGCAGGACTGTCGGCTCGTGAACACGCTCCCGGTTCAGATAGGTCCCGTTAATGCTGTTCAGGTCTTCAATAAAGTATTGGTCGCCACGACTGAAGATGCGGGAATGCCTGCGCGAGACCCCATGCGAATCAATCAACAGGTCACAGAAGTGATTGCGACCGATGATCGTTTCGTGAGACTTCAGCGGAAAAGCTTTGATACCTTCCGCGCCGAGATTTATCTCGATCGATGACATGATCTGAATCCGCGAACTGCTGGGCATTCAGCCAACCGCGAAACTGACCGCACAACCTGGACTGCGAATAAGAAACTAATGCAGATTTGAACTCGAACCGGACATGCTACCCGGATCGATTTACCGTATCTACCACCAGCCTTTGCGAATCCCCCTGACACACTTCACATTCGGATTTCCCGGTAGCACCTCTGGATTCTTCCTTTTACGATTTGCCGGTCGATTGCACCTCGACACATCACTTCTTCGCACGCAAATCGACCAGACGCACACAGATATCTTCGCAGTGTGACTTCTTCAAAACTGATAGTTCAATTCTTTGAAGACATAAACGTGGCGAGGGCCGGCGCGTCCAGGCTGATAAGCCACTCTTTCCGAGCCTGTTCGAAGTAGTCTGCGGCCAATCTTCGTCCGCTCATAAAACACCGTTCTGAGATGAACGGAAAGCCTTCCGCTTATGCCGGCCCCAGAATCTGCCAGCAAATTCCTTCGACTTGCTGAAGAGAGCGGTGTCGCCCAGAAACCGGAGCTTGAAAAAGCTCTGAAGATGCTGGCGGATCAGGGCGTGGACCTCAGCAGTGCGAGTACGCTGGCAGACGTCTCGTTTCGAACCATGCTCTGACTCGCTGGCAGGCGGGCAAGCTGCTGGAGGGCAAGCATCAGGGATTCACCCTGGGCAGGTAGCGACTGCTGAGTGTCCTCGGCAAAGGCTTCGATGAGCACAGTTTACCTGTGCCGAGCACACAATGATGCGTCGTCAAGTCGCTCTGAAAGTTCTGCTATTCGACCACATTCAACAGCCCGCATATCTCGGCCGTTTTATTCGTGAAGCCCGAACCGTCGCGTCCCTTAACCACGCGAACATCGTACGTGCTTATGATGCGGGTAAGGAACACGAAAGCAAACGCGACACCTATTACCTGGCGATGGAATATGTCAAAGGCCAGGATCTGCAAAAGCATATCAATGAGAACGGAGCACTGAATTTTGTCCGAGCGGCAAACCTCGCCCGGCAAGCAGCTCGCGGACTTTCCCATGCTCACGACCGGGGCTTGGCTCATCGAGACGTCAAGCCGGAAAACCTGCTGCTTGATTCGGATGATGTTCTCAAAATTCTGGTCCCGGGACTTGCTGTCTTTCACACGGCGGATCAGGACGAAGAAGCATCGCTGACCGTTTCAAACAATGACCATCTGCTTGGCACCGCGGATTACATTTCTCCAGAACAGGCCCGTAACAGCCACTATGTCGACCACCGCGCCGACACCTACGGTCCTGACAGTACGTTCTACTTCCCTGCTGACCGGGTATCCGTCGTTCCGACAGGGGACAGTCGCTCAACGGCTGCTGGCTCACCAGACTCAGGCTCCGCCACCGGCCACTGACAGACGTCCCGACTTCCCCGCCGATCTGGGAGTCATTCTTGATCGGATGCTGGCCAAATCGCCGGTCGACCAACTTCAGTCGTGTCATGACGTTGCAGGTGAATTGAAAAACTGGCAGCTGAAGAATGCCAACGACCCATGGAAATCAAATCACCCTGAGATTTTTGAAGCGGACATAAATTTCGACCAGGTCGGTACTGGAAGGCGTGGAACCTGCCAACAGCGCGTCAGACACGATGATCGGCCTGCCGCTGTTTGATGAGCAGTCGGAGCTGCTGGCCGATTCTGAACAGGAAACGTCGTGCTCAACGTCTTCTAAAATCGCGCAACAGCCAGACTCCGATGACCAACGTTTTGACAAAAGCAATATCCCTGTACCGCCCAATCTGGCAGGACAGCGAGTTCGATTCAGGGGCGTTCAACATCAGCGGGTCGATGAGCGTCCTTGCGTGGTTCGAGGCCGACCAGTTCACCAGTCGCGATCAATGCCTGATCAGCACTGGTGATCATGAATTCCGGCTGGCCAGGCATTCTGAATCTTCCAGCCTGGCATTTGCGATTAACCGCTGGGGCGGCACGCCGGAAAAACCGCTCAAGATCAATGAAACCGTGATGGCAGAAGCAAACAGTAATTCGTGCGCCGTCGACGACGATCGCTGGCACCTTGCCGTCGGCGTTGTCAATGCTGACTCAGACAGGGTGACGGTCTCTGTATTCGTTGACGGAGAACTTCGTGGCATGAAGCCTTCTAATGCCGGGATGACGCCGAATACAGCTCCGATCCTGATTGGCACCATCAGTTTCTTTCTGGAAGCGAAGGAGCGAAAACCACCAACGGCATGACATTGACCGCCCCGGCTCGATAGTTCATGGCTTTGATCAATGAAATTGCGGTGTTCAGCCGAGTACTCATAGAAAAAGAGATTAACCGCATTTACGAAACGGGAACGCCAGACTAAACCACCAGCAGAACTTCAATTGCCTCATTCTGGCCGGGCCCTCGGCATTCCGAATACAGCTCCGCCTGATACAGATTTGAAACCTAACGCATGACAAGCCGTTCAGAATTCAGAAGTCGCGGCCCTCGACGAGCCACTCGCACTCCCTCACCCGTTCACTCCGGCCCGTTCAACCCGGCACCTCAAGGGCAGGACTGGGAGGTCGTCATCAACGGCGACCTCACAGACAAGCAGAACGAGTTAATTACATCGCTGGTCGAAGTGCCCCGGCGCAGCCGGGGCACGGTCTGGTTCGATTCGGGCGGAGGAAGCGTTTACGTCGGGCTTGCTCTGTGCTCGATTATTCGCCTGCGAGGTCTTCGGGTAACCGGCGTCGTTGCCGGCGAATGTTCCTCCGCAGCGATTCTGCCATTCGCCGCGTGCGAACGCCGGTTTGTGACTTCGCACTCAACGCTGCTGTTTCACCCAATGCGCTGGCAGAGCGCCGAGGACGTTCGACTGGAAGAAGCCACCGAGTGGGCTCGACACTTCAAAAATCTTGAAGGCGACCTCGACAAACTTCTTGCGAAGCTCTTCGACTTTCCGGAAGAGACGATTCGTGAATGGTCAAATCCTGGGCGATTCATTTCCGGGTCGGAACTCGTCGAGGCTGGCCTGGCAAAACTCGTCGACATATTTGCGGGCGATTTATGGTCGCAGATCGGTCGCTAATAAATCTCGCCAGTCCCCTGGATCATCGATCAAAACGCCGACGCGGCGCACTGGCTGACCGGCGACCACGTACGGGGACGTCAGACGCGCGATGGGATTATCCAGCGAAGCCTCGATTCCCCGATCGCTCAACCAGGCTTCAGAAACAAGCAGCCACGCTGGCCGGTCAGTCGCTGCAAATCGACGAAACCATTCCAGGGCAATTCGCCCCATCGTGAAGCGAGCATTCACATCCTGAATCGACCGTAAAGCAGACTCGCCATTGGAGCCACGGTAAACCATCGAGTCGATACCGAGCGGACCGTGATACCCTGCCTGTCGTGATTCTTCTGCAACTGACCGCGCATCGTCCAGAACTCGCTTGAGCGTATGTCGAGAAAAGCTGAATCCCTTATCGCCAGAAACTGGACCTGGACTCTCGGTCGAAGCTGTGTTGATAAGAACACTCCCCAGATACTGCCCTGATTGATCGACCAGAAGTTGCGTCGTACCAATCAGCTCAGGTTCTGCCGAAGACCGATCATCGAATTCGGCCTGAGGGATTATCCACTGGCTGCTCAACTCGCCGAACGACTCGACGCGCGGTTCAAAATAAAGTCTTTCCCCCGAGACAAGCCGACGACGAATCCAATGGACCTGCGAATCGTCAGGTAATATCCCGCTTCCAGAAATTCGCTCGCGACCGGACATCCCAAACTCGGCTTTCACAAGCCAGTCGAACGCTTCAGCGGAACGATTCCACACGTCAGCTGCACTCCTGATCGCCGCCTGCAGCGTGTCTACAGAATCGATTTCGACCGCCCCCGGAATTGCTGAATCAAGTCGTCGCTCAAGTTCGAAAGAAAACGCACGCGAGTTCACAGCCGCGACCGACTCAGGCGACGGGCCGTTGAAATTCCACCCTTTCGAGGCCGCCAATAAGATCGCCGGTCGCGAACACCCCCACGGGACAAATTCTGCGCCGTGAATTGGCAACTTTTCCGATTCAGCACTTCGCACACAGGAGAACCCGGCAGCGGCGGAGTCCGTCAGAAAATCTGTCAGGCCAGCATCGCCGGAGAACAAAAAGTCTCCATCCTCAGCAATGGCCAGTAAATGTGTGCTTAATTCTGCATTCAAACGTTCAAGCAATCTCGGACGGTTGTAGCCAGTCCTGGCGAGCTCGTGCTCGAAATCGAAGTTGCCGTGCAGAATTCGAGGCATACCGATTGGTCTTTCGCTACCGATAAACAGGGCCGCGTTCATCGTGGCGGTTAGGCTGTCGAGGAAAACTGCACTGTAAAAGCCCGCAGTTTTTTTCGTGTGAGCGTACCTCAACTATTGCCAACGTCGTGGAACATCGTAACTTACAGCGATCTGGCATGAAGTTGTGGGTCAACGCAATTCAAATGTCGCCGGATGTCGCGTGGGCAGATTGGGACTCTGCCCTCCACTAATGGGTCATCGGGGCGTTCATCGGGAGACGTTGAACACCTCTTGAAATAAGGATCGGTCGGTGGTGCCAGGCACCCGTCGGCCTACCTGCGAATGGACTACATTCTTAACGGTTATCAGGTCAACGAGGCGACATGGTTTTACCTGTCGCTTCTACTGATTGTTGCCGTCTTCTTCAGGTTCAATCGGCTATGGTCGCTGCGTAATGCCGACCTGGTTCTGCTGCTGAGTATTTCTCCGGGACTGCTTCTGCTGAACAGCTCTCGCCCGACGCTCGGATACGCATGGCTTTTCGTCTGCACCGGTTTGTTGCTGCTTCGCCTGTTCCTTGATCCGGTTTTCAAACGGCGGCCGCTGCTTGAACAAAACCTGAATGCGTCGGGGCTCGCATTTCTTTGCTTTGCAGCGTTCGCGTTTCAGGTCACGAAGGTCGCAACGGAACCTCCCGCGGCGTCGACGGTTGCTACGGTGCGCCAAGCCGACGAGTTGTTGCGTCGTAAGGATAGTTCGACCGATCGTGCTGACACGGAGACGGTGTCAGGCCCAGCCACGAAGCTGATCACAGCGACTACAGCCGTCGCGCCCGCAAGACTGGTCGCGCAGAATTCAGGCCAGCGAGTTTCAGCGGAATTGATTGCGGCCAGAATCATCGCCTGCCTGTCGCACCTTTCGGTCATCATCGGGCTGATTTACCTGGGCAAACGCCACCTCGGCGATATCCGAATCGGCGTGGCGATGGCAACGATGTATCTCCTGTTGCCGAGCACCGCCTACCAGGTCAGCAATGTCGACCACGTGTTGCCAGCCGCACTGGTTATCTGGTCGTTGGCGTTCTATTACAAACCGATGATCGCGGGCGGCCTGATGGGGCTCGCCTGCGGAACGGTTTTCTTCCCGGTGTTTCTGCTGCCCCTGTGGGTTGCCTTTTACGGACGTAAGGGAGCCGTTCGATTTGGAGCTGCGCTGGCAATCGTCGCCTCGGTCCTGGTCGGAACTTTGGCTCTGACAGCGTCGGACGGTCAGTCATTCATGCGACAGATGATCGGCTCGATCGACTGGAGTATGCTGCAATTTCAGAACGGCTCTGGCGTTGGCTTCTGGGCAGCAATCAGCCCGGTTTATCGCCTGCCAGTCATGGCAGTGTTTCTGGTCGGCGTTATCCTGCTGACCATCTTCCCTCACAAGAAGACTATCGAGCACCTGATGGCTCACTCAGCCGCCATCGTCGTCGCCACGCAACTCTGGTATCCACAACACGGCGGCGTCTATGTGATGTGGTATCTACCGCTCGTGCTCGGTGTCGTGTTTCGTCCGAGACTCGCTCACCTCGTCCCACCAGATGCGGCGCCGCTCCTTCGTGTCGCTCGAACCGCTCACACGGAAGGACGCCAGGAGCGAACATTTTCAACGATCAACCGGCAACAACTGCGATAGCAGCGGTCCGCCAAAAGGCCAACCAGCACGCAGCAACCACGGAAGGCTGACTACTGCGTCAGCAGGATGTGCAGCGAGTCATTGTCTCGCAGAACCCGTCGCAATCGGATTTTCTTTTCCGGAAGAGCGTTCTCGTCAAATGCAGCTGGCAGGCCGCTACTGGATAGTTGCGAGACTCGGACGACGAACCGGCAGTCGAGTAACTTCGCACCGCCGCTCGCAGGGTCAATCGATACCGAGAATTCTCCCTGTTCGTCAGCGTAGGCCGTGACTGATCGTCCAGCCTGATTCCCATCACGATCCAACTGTTCGATCAGAATTTCAGCCGGAGTTGGCCGTCCGTCCAAGCTGACGAAGCCAGTAACAGACAGGGAACCAGTTCCACCGCACCCACTCATGCACATGCACAGCGCCGCAGTCGTCAGAACATGGACCGGTCTCACCAGGCGGGAAGCCAGCGACGGTAAAGAAGGCTGACCGCACATCGATAGACAGAATACTGACATGCAGTTCAAAGCTCCGCTTCCGAAATCGTCTCGTTGCCGGCGATCGTCGAAAGAGACTCGTAGACAGACTGGTCAATCGTATCGCTGATAAATTTCGTCCCTCCGTCACCCATCAGGAACCACGCTCCCTGAGCATGATGAGACTGGAACGAGTACAGCGAACGTTCGTCGCCGGTCACTGGTACCTGGACGGGTTGAGGATTCATTGGATAAGGAATCCCAAGGGACGGCGAATCGTCAGGACAGTCAGGCAATCGAATATCTCTGGTAGATGCAAATGGGCCAGCCAGCCAGACCGTGTCTCCTGCCGAAGTGCCAGTAGCTGCGAAGTAGAGTACAGCGGCCATCGCCCACGGATATTCAACCTGCGCTCTGGGTGAAGCACCCGTTCCAGCGCCAAATGTCAGCCTTGCACCAGCCTTTTCGCCCATAAAGAACGTCTGAGAACCACCATCTGTCAGGTTGGAAAGACGGCAGGTGCTGTTGTAGCCAAATGCTCCTCTGGTCGAAGCCGGCCAGCTGTCCCAGTAATGGCGGAGACCTCCAGGACACGATGCTTCGCCACTGCCAGGCAACGCTTTGAGAATATCCATGCCGTGGCAAAAGGCGTAGTCGGTCACGGCTCCAGACATCCAGTGAAGCGAACTTCCTGGTACACCAGTCTCGCCAACCTGATTCGCCTTGTGCGGCGCACTCGGACACATCAATCCGTCGATCACCGTGCGGTTGAGCAACCAGTGATCGCGGTCGTTTGAGTTGGCCATGCTGCTCAGCCAGGTTCCTTCGAAGTCGTACTGACCATGCAGCCCAGCCTGACCAATGTATGGCAAAAGAAGATGATAGCCGGTCCAGTGACTTCGATATCGAAGCGAGTCACTAAGTGGAGGCGGCGGAGGTGGATTCAGGTCTTCCTGTCGGACGAAGCTTGGAGGAAAGACGGAATGCGTGGATTCGTAGTTGTGAAGGGCCAGACCCAACTGCTTGAGATTGTTCATGCACTGGATCGAGCGAGCTCGTTCACGAGCCTGCTGGACCGCCGGCAGCAACAACGCGACCAGCACCGCGATCACCGCAATGACGACCAGCAGCTCAATCAGCGTGAAGCCTCGCCGATGTCGACTCCGAAACATGATTCCACTCGATTATCGAGAACTCACAAACCCTCGCCACCACCAGCAATCAGTCCCTCTGACGCAACCTTCACAATCCGGGTTCCCACTACAACAAGCACACGGCGACCAAACCGCTGCGAGAATTACGGTGGTTCCGCCTGACAACTCTACCTCGCACACGAATTCCTCCCGGTCCGAATTGTGCAACCTGGAGCGGGTCACTGAGAACCCCGGTTCCCAAATCGCTACAAACGGAGGCAGGTAGAAGTCAAAACGCTGAAGGCAGAAAGTGTACTCGCCCTCAGCCCTCAGCCTTCAGCCCCCAGGGCACTTCAAGTCCGTGCTTTGCAATCAGGACACTATCAGACAGAACGTCTCGAACCGGACCATCCGCCTTGACCTCCCCTTCGTCGAGAATGATCACTCGGTCACAAAGTTCGACCACAAAATCGAGATCGTGAGTGGCAATAACCTGAGCACCGGCGAACTCCCGGAGAATTTCGACCAGACTCCGACGAGCTCGCGGATCAAGGTTTGCAAACGGTTCATCAAGAACCAGAACACTCGGCTGACAGGCCAGGACTCCCGCCAGGCAAACGCGTTTTCGCTCACCCGTACTGAGCTGTAGCGTGCTGCGGTTTTCAAAACCGGCCAGCCCTACCTGCTCCAGGCTTTGAGCGATTCGCTGAAAGACTTCTTCGCGAGGCAGTCTCATGTTTAACGGCCCAAAGCCGACATCTTCGCGAACGGTCGGACAGAACAACTGGTCGTCAGGATCCTGAAACACGAATCCAACCAGTCGACGCACTTCCGCGATAGATGACTTTCGCACAGCAACATTCGACACGACGACGGATGCCCGTTCAGAATCACTCGGCAGACGATCGGGCAACAGCCCGTTCAAGTGCATCAGAAGAGTCGATTTGCCTGCACCGCTGGGACCAACAACGGCAACCCGCTCGCCATGTGCAACGTTGAACTCAATACCGGACAGGACGACACGGCCTTCACCGTACGAGTAGTTCAGCCCTTGAATCTGAAGAGCCAAAGGCTCGATCGACTTTACGTCTGACATAGGCTTATCGAGGCACCACTGAGGCTGCGAAGCTCGCAGCGTGATTCACTTACAAATACCGAAGCAGGCAGGTTCCGAAACGCCCCACAACGACTCACCCGGAACGAAAAAAGCCTGACACTCCGATCTGGAATGTCAGGCTCGATCATAAATCAATCTTCAACAACACACACACTGAGCGAGACTACTTCGTCTGTTCAGGAATCCGGTCCTGGACGTTCGTCGCAATGCCGAGAATCTGAAGCGTGCGGATGACCATCCAGGTGACGTCAATTTCCCACCAGCGATGTCCATGTCGAGCGAGACGCTGATGGGCATGGTGATTGTTGTGCCAGCCTTCGCCGTAACTGGCCAGTGCCACCCACCAGAGGTTTCGCGATCGATCTGTGGTTTCGTAATTCCGATAACCCCAGATGTGAGTTGCCGAGTTCACGAACCAGGTACTGTGGTAACAGAGGACTGCCCGCATACAGACACCCCACAAAGCCAGAGACCAGCCGAAGCCGGGTTCCATTGCTTCGCCGGCGACGAAAAGACCAATCCCAAGCAGAATTGTGAAGACTGGAAAAATTCTGTCGAATACTCGATGCCAGGGGTCTTTCCACATATCCGGAGCCCAGCGAGCAAACAGCGCTTCTTCTTCCGATTTCAGAACTCGAGGCTTGAACCACAGGATGTGTGACCACCAGAAACCATCATTCGGCGAATGTGGATCGCCCGGCAGATCGGACAACACATGATGCTTACGATGAGTCGCCACCCAGAAGATCGGCGAGCCTTCTGCCGACAGCATGCCGCAAACCGAGAAGAAGTATTCAACAGGTTTTGGAACCTTGAAGCTTCCATGCGTCAGCAGACGGTGATATCCCAGCGTGACCCCCAGGCAGGCAGTCACAAAATGCAGCACAGCACAAATGGCAAGCCCCGTCCACGAAAAATACCAGAGTGACGCAACAGCTCCGGTATGCATGACGAGCATCCAGGTGAAGTTGGTCCAGTTCAGGCCGTTGGGAAACCGATCCCGGAAACGAGTCGGGATCGGATGAGCGATCGGCTTGCGGCCACTTTTCGTAGCCTTATTCTCATCGGTCGACGGATCAACGGTCTGAGTTTCGGACAGCAGTGCGGACTTACTGCGCTTATCATCTGTTTTCAGCGGTGATTCAACACTCACAGATATGTCTCCTGGCAAATAAAGTGAGAGTCCTGGCAACTGCCAGTCTCTGGACATCCCTGCCCGTCAGGACTTCCTCTGTCTGAACCAGAACCGACTCGATTAGAACCGACTCGATCAGAACCGACTCGATCAGAACCGACTCGATC